>Ga0209710_1000021_pt1 | contig 213779 bp, 196 predicted proteins | sample ArcticOcean_MG_C_5_FD_187436 | JGI IMG/M metagenome (GOLD analysis project Ga0209710, IMG submission 187436) | Marine microbial communities from western Arctic Ocean - ArcticOcean_MG_CB4_138 (SPAdes) (version 2) | ecosystem: Environmental > Aquatic > Marine > Oceanic | place: Arctic Ocean...
CTTAAAGCCCTTTTCTAGGTGATCTGGAGTGCAACCAACACACTCCGCACATTTGGCTTTTACTGCATAGGCTCTTGAAGAGGGATTAGCTCTAAACTGTCCGATAGGATTAGACCTCTTCATTATGACCACTCCCTCGGGTGTCTTGATGTCTGCTTTCGACGTAAGCACGTATCTCGTGCTCCCACCAACCAGCACCGCGGCCGCCTTCGATAAGCTTTACAGGGGAGGGGAATCTACCTTTGGATATCAGGTTGTATATATAAGAACGGCTAAATGGGATTAGTTCTTGAACTTGTTTCCAGCGAAGTAATCTAGGAATTTCGTTTATATCTTGCATGCTATTTACCTGTAAGTAATTAAAAGTTTCTCTTTACAGGTCGGGTAGCTTACCCACATGTCTACTTTTTGCACTAGGTCTAATCGGAAATCATTATCTAGAATTAAGGTGTTTAGTTCCGAACTAAAAAATCCCAATCTATGTCGAGTTGGTTAAATGTTAGTGGTTTAGAGTTATTACTTTTTAACTTCCGCTGAAGGTTACTGATTTGCTTGTGACCTATAACCTTGTCCAGACAACCCATAATCTTGAGCATGTCTAAGATACGTTCAATGGCGTTTGTGGGAAACCTGCCTTGGATTCGATTATTTGAGTTTAAAAAGATGTGATTACTTATTAGCGTAATTTCTCTGACGACTCTCATTGTATTTTTATCTACCGGGGCGAGAGCTTCTCTAAATGCACCTCCGTTAGCTAACTCATTTATCCCAATAAGGAGATCACCAATCTCCAAATCTTTTTGGTTTAATACTGCATTGGCTAACGCAGTAGCATGCTTCACTACGTCCTTATTAGGCACAGCGGGCTTAAGAAGCCCCTGAGCAACTCCATCATGAGAATAATGCTCAGGGTTGCTGCATACTTGAATGGAGGCGGCAATAACATAGATTACTCCTAGGCGAAGTTGGGTGTCATCAGGAAGCTCTTTGCCCGTATCTCTGTAACCGTCGTTAAGGCTCGTAAATGTTGCATAAGGCTCGTTGAGCGCACGAAGAATATAGCCTAGGTCCCTGGCGTACTCAGCATAAATGAACGCTACAAACGGAGAGATTAACAGTTTATCTGCGACGGCATGGTAGTCACCCACAAAAATATTACTGATTTTCACTAGAACAATACTGCTGTCTAAATTATCGTCAGTCACAACTTGACGGTGTGTTTGAACATCGAGCCAATCTCCAATGTAATCATGGGATAATTTGAGTATTTTTTGTTTGCTGATCTCAGTCACAGTATGTCCTCGATGGTCTTATTACGTCCGATAGAGTCTACTGAGATATGCTTGAAGTGCCAAGTCGTCGAATTTTTTGAGTCGGGTATGTAGTTATTTGGACGAGGCCGTAACAAGAGGGGCGCCGCGGCTAGCCTAAAAGTACATTTAACCAAGCTAGGTTGTACCCATTACTGTACCCATATGACTACAAGCATAGCGGGAATAAAAAAACCCCTGTAAAAACAGAGGCTTAATTAATTTATATGGCGGTGGGATAGGGATTCGAACCCTAGTTAGGCTATTAACCTAAGCCAGTTTTCAAGACTGGTGCATTCAACCGCTCTGCCATCCCACCTTTTGAAGGCGCGATTATACAGCGCCTTTTACTACGAACAAGTACCAATTAGGTCTTTGGCGTATTTTCTTTTGAAGAATCATCATTTGAAGCACTATTTGGTATTTCAGACGCGATCTTCTTTGGTTTAGCCGCTGCTTTTGGTTTAGCTGGCGCACGCTTCTTTCTAGGGTCATTAGATGCTCTAGGAGCTGCTTTAGCAGACGCTGGCTTAGCTGCAGCAGTTTCCGTTGATTGCGCAGGGGCGCGCTTTTCGACGCGCTCAGTGCTTACTTCAACTTCAACTTTAGGCTTAGGTTTTTTCCGTGGATCATTACTAGCCCGTGTTACCGTCTCAGATACCGCCGAAGACTCCTCCGTTTGCTCTTTAGCAACCTTTGGCTTTGCGGCAGACTTTCTAGTTGCGCGAGGCTTCTTAGGCGCTTCGGTAGCAACCGAAGTATCTGTTTTGGCATCAGACGGTGCTTCTGGAGCTTCAGATTTAGCCACCTTGGGTTTGGCAGGTCTACGCTTTGCTTTGGGCTTAGGTACGGCAGCAGTATCAGAGCTCGCGACATTAGCAGTGGATTCACTACTTGGCGTTACCGCAGATGTCTCTACCGCTGGCTTGCTAGTAACAGCTGCGTCTTTAGCAACTTCAGGAGCGGCTGCCTTAGTCTCAGGTGTTGGTGTTTCCGTAGTTGTCAGTGCATTTGCTTGATCTAACATTTCCTTGGGAACATCCTGCCGTTGACGACGACGACGTGGAGCACGACGCTTATCATCTGGCCGACGTTGAAGTTGATCACTTGCATCTTTTGACGCTGCGCTTTCTGCTGGAGCCGTTGTAGTTGCTTCAGTTGCTACCGGAGTGTTTACAACCTGATCCTTGGGCCGATTATTTCTGTTGCGACGGTTATTGTTGCGGTTTTGATTGCCTTTTGGCGCAGTGTTTTGATCGCCAGACTGATCGTTGGTACTTTTAGCTGCAGTTGCAGTGCTTGCAGTTGCGGTATTGCTCGCAGCAGTTGCTTTGGTGCCTTCAACTTCACGCTCATTGGGCCGTTGATTGTTATTGCGACCACGGTTGTTTTGACCACCACGACTTCGGTTTTGGTTATTGCGAGTGCGATTGCGATTGTTGTTATTAGGTCTTGGTTTCTTTTCTTCCTCTTTGACTGGCTCTACGGTCTCGCCAAACATGCTTGCCCAGAGACGCTTTACTAACCCTTGGCTTTTCTCTTTAACGACCTCAGGAACAGCCATAACGGGAGCAGGCGTTGCAGGGATCATGGTGTTAACCGCTGGTTTCGGCAAATTTTGAGGCGTAGCTGTGTCTGTTACTACCTCTTCCTCCGTTTTACTCAACTCATTGGCAAGGCGATAGCTAAAGTCTGAATCATCTTCGTCTTGATTACGGATTCGAACAACCTCAAAATGTGGAGTTTCCATCTCTGTATTGGGTAATACAGTCACCTTAATTTTATTGCGTGTCTCTATGTCAGAGACTTCTTTGCGTTTTTCATTAAGCAAGAACGTTGCCACAGGCACTGGCACAATAGCTCGGATTTCACGGCTAAATTCTTTTTGAGCTTCTTCTTCAACCAATCTTAGTATTGATAGCGCTAGAGATCGAGTGCCACGAATAGTGCCCTGGCCTTTACAGCGTGGACATGTGCGTGACATAGTTTCTTCTAGCGAGGGGCGTAAACGCTGTCGAGACATTTCGAGTAATCCGAAGCGAGAAATACGGCCCACTTGAACGCGAGCACGATCAACGTCTAGGGCATCACGCATTTTGTTTTCAACTTCTTTTTGATGCCGAGTGTTAAGCATATCAATAAAGTCGATAACAATAAGACCGCCAACATCTCGCAAACGCAATTGGCGAGCAATCTCTTCTGCGGCTTCTTTGTTGGTGTTAAAGGCTGTTTCTTCAATATCACCGCCTTTTGTTGCACGGGCTGAGTTGATATCGACAGAGACCATAGCCTCGGTGATGTCGATAACAATAGAGCCGCCAGAGGGCAGGGTGACTTCTCGGCAAAATGCGGTTTCTATCTGATTTTCAACTTGATAGCGATTAAAGAGCGGAATCTCATCCTGATAGAACTTCACTTTACTAGTAAAGTCAGGCATAACGGTCGCAATGAATGCGGCAGCTAGAGCGTAAGCTTCTTCACCATCAACAATAACTTCGCCAACATCTGGTCTTAAATAGTCACGAATAGCGCGGACAATGACATTGCTTTCTTGGAACAAAAAATGAGGGGCCTTTGCTTTACTAGACTCCTCAGTAATTGTATTCCACAACTGAAGTAGGTAATTAAAATCCCACTGCAGTTCTTCAGTAGCTCTTCCGATGCCGGCGGTGCGAACTATTGCACCCATGCCATCTGGAATGTCTAAGCCGCGCATGGCCTCACGTAGGTCTGCTCGCTCTTCGCCTTCGATGCGACGCGAAATACCGCCCGCTCTAGGATTGTTAGGCATTAGTACTAGGTAGCGACCTGCCAAGCTAATAAACGTGGTCAGCGCCGCGCCTTTGTTACTGCGTTCTTCTTTTTCAACTTGAACAACGACTTCCTGACCTTCTTTGAGTGCGTCTTGAATACGTACTTTGCCGCCTTCAGATGCACCTTTTTTGAAGTATTCTTTGGAAATCTCTTTTAATGGCAAAAAACCGTGTCGTTCTGCGCCATAGTCTACAAATGCAGCCTCAAGACTGGGTTCTACACGGGTTATTCGGCCCTTATAAATATTTGATTTTTTTTGTTCTCTTGTTCTATTTTCAATATCTAGATCGTACAGCCGCTGGCCATCGACCATAGCTACGCGCACTTCTTCTGTGTGCGATGCATTGATTAACATACGTTTCATAATTCACCTTTACTCGTTGTTTTGAGAGAGTGCCAGTGCGTAGGAATGAAGGGGAATATAGGCGACGAAAATAAGAGGTTAATAAAACAGAAACAAACGCCGCCGGGGTTTACCGTCGGTGTAATGTTAATCTGGCTTACTATCTTTCCAGCTCTCAGATGGTAGATTGAAAGTCTACCTATCAAGGAGTGTACAAACAAACCAATCTTACATTAGGTTAGAGAATTAGCGAGTTAAGGGGCAATCTGTTAAATAATTCACCCCAAAATACTGAGATGACGTAGGCTGCCTACCGCCTTAAAAACCTTTCTCTAAATCTACTAAATTTTTCGTATTTACTTGGCCTTCCACTGTTTATCAACGCGTTTCTAGTCAGGTATTGTCGATTGATATTCGACGACCGCAGCGGCAGTGGGATGCCTAAAACCTTTGTCTCTTTCGGACCATTACTGGCTGAGCTCACTCAGCTATTGTTTGCTTCCTGCTATTTATTTAGCAGGTCGCCATGTGTGCTTTGCCTAAACCATTTTAGGCCTTTACTTCTGTCAGTGTTGCGTGTTTCTTTGGTGCAGTGCTCTGACAGCGGGTGCAATATACCAATAAACAACGGAAGGCACAAACTAAAGGTCCTAATAAGGTATGTTTATGGCAGTCACCTCGTTACAATGCGCGCCTATTACAACCTATGAGCCTCATTTCCGTGGAAGAAACGTCTAAGTTCAATAAGGTGTCCTTTGTAGAAGTTGGCGAAGAGCATGCTGGCCAACGACTGGATAATTTCCTTATCCGCCACCTTAAAGGTGTCCCTAAGTCGCGTATTTATAATCTTCTTCGCAAGGGTGAAGTACGTATCAATAAAGGCAGGGTTAAGCCTGATACTCGCGTTAAAATAGGCGATGTGGTCCGGATCGCGCCTATTAGGGTAGCTGAGCGCGGAGCTGCGCCGACGGTTGGCAAAGAGCTAAAGAGTTATTTGTCGGAGAACATTCTATTTGAAGATGAAGGGCTACTTATCTTTAATAAGCCTTCAGGGCTTGCCGTGCACGGGGGCAGTGGTGTCTCCCTGGGTGCTATAGAGGCGTTTAGGGCGGAGCGTCCAGAGCAGCGGTTTTTGGAACTTGTTCATCGGCTAGATAAAGAAACGTCTGGATGTCTTATGTTTGCGAAGAAGCGGAGTGTTTTGCTCGAGCTGCAAGCCGCCATGCAGCGCAACCAGATTACTAAAAAGTACCAAACGCTGGTCATGGGTAATTGGCCCAAGGGTAAGACCACCGTTAACGCGCCGTTGCTCAAGAATCAAGTTTCCTCGGGTGAGCGGATTGTTAGAGTAGATGTGGAGGGAAAGGCTTCTGTTACTCACTTTAAAATTATTGAGCGGTATAAGCAGGCAACATTGATGGACGTGACGCTAGAGACTGGCAGAACGCATCAAATTCGCGTGCATTGCCAGTTTTCAGGTAATCCAGTGGCAGGGGATGAAAAGTACGGCAATAAGGACTTTAACCAAGCTATGAGGAGTTTGGGAGGTCGGCGCCTGTTTTTGCATGCTAAAAGTCTACGATTCAAGCATCCCTTATCTAATGATTGGGTGGACGTCGAATCTCCTATCCCAACGGATCTAAAAAAGTTACTAAGCAACTTAGTCTAACCGCACCAAGGAATTTATGATGGCTATGACAAAATTAGTTATTTTTGACTGGGATGGCACACTCTGTGACTCCGTTGCTCGTATTTCTAGCTGTATCCAGTTGGCTGCAGCCGAAAACCAGCTCAGTGTTCCCTCGCGGGAAAGCGCAGCTAATATCATTGGTCTTGGCCTGCCCGAGGCGACTAATCAACTATTCCCAGGGATTGACGAGCAAAAGGCCGCGCTGTTTACGGCATCTTACTCAGCTCAGTTTCGTGCTCAAGACAGCGCTCCCTGCGAATTTTTCGATGGAGTACTTGAAACTCTGTCTCAGCTAAGAGCCAAGGGTTGTCTTTTGGCTGTGGCGACAGGAAAGAGCAGGGCGGGACTTGATAGAGTGTTGTCGGCAATGAATATGAGTACTTTTTTTGATGGGTCGCGCTGTGCTGACGAGACACTGTCTAAGCCAAACCCATTAATGATTAAAGAGCTGCTCGCCGAGCTATTGGTTAGCCCGGATGAGGCCGTTATGGTGGGTGATACTGAATTTGATTTAGAGATGGCGCAGAACGCGGGTATTCGCTCAATAGCCATGACTTATGGAGCTCACTCGAAAAAGCGTCTTGCAGCTTTCGAGCCTATGGTGTGCCTTGATAATTTCAAGAATATAGTTAATTACCTATAAATATTAGTTATATACCGTAATAACATCAAGTGAATTGCTAGTTTACTTTCACCTTAAAGTTGGCCAGCAAAGAGCACAAATCTATTAGCGGTAGTCCTATCAATGAGCTAGGGTCTGAGCTTGTGATGCTGGTGAACAGGCTAATACCCAGGCCTTCAGCTTTAAAGCTTCCCGCGCAATCATAAGGTTCTTCTGTGCGGAGATAACCTTCTATTTCATCGTCGCTAAGTTGTCTAAAGATTACTTTAGTTGTATTCACGCAGCTGAAATGCTCGCAGTCGCCAGTTGATGTATAGCGAACCATGGCGAGTCCACTGTGGAAAAAAACCTCATTTCCTGATTGCCGTTTAAGCTGCTTGACTGCAAGATCATGGGTTCCTGGTTTATTAATAGGGTACCCGTTAAGGTCTGCGACCTGGTCCGCGCCAATTACAATTGATCCATGATGTTTTTCGGCAATACAGTACGCCTTTTTTCGCGCTAGTCTCTCTGCTGTCTGGCGTGGTAACTCATTGCCAATGGCGCATTCCTCGACTTTGGGGTATTCAACCGAAAACGGCAGCATTAATCGCTGCAAGAGTGCAGCTTTATAAGATGATCCTGAGGCAAGAATTAAATTGGACATATTACCTTGTCTTATTAAGTAAAGTTTACAAGTGATTAATGGCTCGCAATTGCCCGATTTTTAGGGCGATGCGACATTCTAAACCCCTACATGACTTTAAAGTACTGAAATTACCCAATTTTCTTTGACAGGCCATAGTGTTGTGCCTATCATGCGCGGCTAAAAGAGATCGACCTTATTTTATGGCATTGCCAACGCACATTGACCCTCGAAAACTAGCCTTGCAAGGGTATCTCCTTAAAGGAGAGGTCAGAGCCGACAGTTTGCCTAGATTAGGTTCGTCTGTTTCAGCCATATGTTCACCCTTGATGGCGTCAGTTCAGTTTGAACTTGATGAGTCTAGGGCAAAAGTGGCCCACGGTTCGGCAGATGTTTCAGTCGACGTGATTTGCCAGCGTTGTTTGGATACTGTGCAGATTGAGTTGCATGCAGATTTTGCTGTACAGGTCATCTGGTCTGAAGAGCATTTGCACAGGGTGGCTAGTAATTATGAACCTTGGTTAGTCGTTGATAGAATGGCTAGTCTGAGTGAATTGCTAGAAGATGAAATTTTATTGGCTCTACCATTAGTGAACTATCATAATGTGGGAGAGTGCACTGGAGACGCGTTTTTAGATGAAGCGGCTCCAGAACCAGATGGTACTATTGAAGATAGTCCGTTTAGTATTTTGGAGCAGTTGAAGCAAAAGCACTAACTGCAAAACTTTTTGATTAGGAGTAACTCATGGCTGTTCAGAAAAGTCGAAAAACACGTTCAAAGCGAGGCATGCGTCGTTCACATGATGCATTAACCGAAGCCACTGTATCTACTGATTCAGTAACTGGTGAAAGACACTTACGTCATCACGTGACTGCAGATGGATTTTACCGCGGTCAGAAAGTCGTAGAGTCAAACGCCGACTAGGTATTGTTTTGGCGAGTTCAGTAAGGGTTGCTGTAGATGCTATGGGTGGCGAGTTTGGTCCCCCTGTTATTGTGTCTGCTCTAGTTGCTTGCCTTAAGAAAAATATGTCTGTTGAAGCGCTGATATATGGCGATGAGCGTGCAATTAATAAAGAGCTTGCCTCTCACGATCTATCTGCTGTTCTTGGTAGAATTAAAGTTGTGCACTGCGTTGAGCATGTCAGTGACTTAGATAAGCCGTCCGCGGTGTTAAGGTCTAAAAGAGATTCCTCCATGGGATGTGCCGTGAAAGCGGTGGCTGACCAAGAGGCTGATGCGTGTATAAGCGCAGGCAATACTGGGGCGTTGATGGCTCTCGGTCTATTTTGCCTCAAAACCCTTCCGGGCATCTCCCGTCCCGCAATTTGTACTACGTTCCCAACTGTTCGCGGCCGTACTTATGTACTTGATCTTGGCGCCAACCTTGAATGTTCCGCCGGCCAACTTCACCAGTTTGCAGTGCTGGCCAATTTCGCCGCTCAATTACTCGATAACAATACCAGCCCCAGCATACGAATTTTAAATGTCGGCGAGGAAAAAACCAAGGGTAGCGATCATTTGCATATCGCGGCTGATTTGCTTGAGAATGATACTGACCTCAACTATGAGGGTTTTGTAGAAGGTGACGGTATTTTTGAGGGCGTTGCCGACATTATTGTGTGTGATGGATTCAGTGGTAATATTGCGCTGAAGACGTCCGAAGGCTTCGCCAGCATGATTAAGTCGTTGCTGGAAGAATTATTTAGTAAGAGTTGGCTTGCGCGGATTGCTTTAAGCTTAATAAGCGGCTCTCTTAAGGATCTGAAGGTAAAGCTCGATCCTGCTCTGTATAATGGCGCTTATCTACTGGGTTTAAATGGGGTCGTGGTTAAAAGTCATGGAAGTGCCTCCATAAAGGCCTTTGGTCATGCCCTAGATGTGGCAATATCGGCCGCTGAACGAAATCTCCCCAAGGCATTGACGCCATTGTTAGAAACTAAACTTATCAGTCGTAGCAAGGAGTAGCTTTAGCGCATGAAAAATAATTTAGCATTCGTGTTTCCAGGTCAGGGTTCTCAGAAAGTAGGTATGCTTAAAGAGCTAGGTGATGCACACAGGATAGTTTTGGATACTTTCGCTGAGGCATCTGCAGTGCTTGAATATGACCTTTGGAAGCTGGCGCAAGAGGGGACTCAGGACGAGCTAAACCTCACGGAAAGGACGCAACCGTTGCTATTGACGTCGAGCGTGGCCATATGGCGCCTTTGGCAGCAAATGGAAGGGCCTTTGCCCGCTCAGGTCGCCGGCCACAGCTTAGGCGAATGGTCTGCTCTGGTATGCGCAGGTGCTCTACAGTTTACGGACGCCGTGTCGATTGTTCGGGCTCGCGGGGCCTACATGCAGGATGCCGTGCCGGTTGGCGTTGGCGCTATGGCAGCGATTATTGGCTTAGATGATCAGGCTATACGCACTGTGTGCGCTGACTCTCAAAGCTATGGTGTTGTAGACGCTGTTAATTACAATGCACCAGGCCAGGTGGTTATTGCTGGTGAGGTCAAGGCTGTCGAGCAGGCGATGTTGCTGTGTAAAGCAGCTGGTGCCAAGCGTGCATTGCCTCTACCTGTTAGCGCTCCTTTTCATACATCGCTAATGAAGCCGGCGGCTGAACGCCTCGCTGGACTGGTTGAGTCTACAGTCTTTACTGCGCCACTATTACCAGTCGTTCATAACGTCAATGGGCAAGTGGCCTCAGATGTCTCCTTGATCAAAAGTCTCATGCTTGAACAGATTTATAGTCCCGTACGATGGGTTGACTGCGTTCTCACGCTGAGAGAGCGAGGTGCGGAAAATCTCATTGAGTGCGGCCCGGGAAGAGTCTTAAATGGTCTTTCCAAAAGAATTGATCGTGAGTTACGATCTTTTGCTACGGATGATATCGATAGTCTTGAAAATGCGCTGGTCTCTTTAAACTAACTTATTTTGGGAACATTACATGAATGATCAATCAAAAGTAGCTCTTGTCACTGGTGCAAGTCGTGGTATTGGGGCGGCTATAGCCGAGACACTCGGGCTGGCCGGGTACACTGTGGTCGGTACGGCAACATCACAATCTGGCGCTGATACTATTTGCGAACGCTTCAAATCATCTGATATCAATGGCGCGGGAATGGTACTCAACGTGACTGATCTAGAGTCCATCAATAGTCTTCTTTCGGCAGTAATTGATAGGTTTGGTGCGCCGACTATTCTCATTAATAATGCGGGTATTGCGAAAGATAACTTGCTGCTTAGAATGAAAGAAGAGGAATGGTTAGACGTGGTTAATACTAATTTAACCTCGGTATTTAGATTGTCAAAAGCATGCGTTCGAGCAATGACCAAAGCGCGTTGGGGCCGCATTGTGACGATTAGCTCGGTGGTTGGGTCCATGGGTAATGGGGGTCAGAGCAATTATTCTGCGACTAAGGCTGGCGTCGAGGGCTTTAGTCGTGCGCTTGCAAAGGAGCTTGGCTCGCGGAGTATTACTGTCAATTCAGTAGCGCCAGGGTTTATTGAGACAGATATGACAAAAGAGCTACCAGAGGCTAATAAAGCCTCTATGCTTGAACAAATTCCGCTAGCGCGGCTTGGAGCGCCGAGCGAAATTGCGGCGGTAGTCAAGTTTTTAGTCAGTGATGCAGCAGGATACATCACGGGCGAAACGATCCACGTTAATGGTGGTATGTACATGGCCTGATTTAACGGTTCTATGTATTAAAGAGTTTTTTTCAGCAAGGTACTAGCAATTTAGTTTCTGTAGGGTAGAATGCCGACCTAGTTACAGCGAATGTCGCTTTTATGCCGTCAGGCCTAGGAGCAAGAAAAGCACCAGATCCCTTACATGGAGTGGACCTACGATGAGTAATATCGAAGAACGCGTTATAAAGATGGTTGCAGAGCAATTGGGCGTTAAAGAAGAAGACGTGAATGTTACATCTTCCTTTGTAGAAGACTTGGGTGCTGACTCCCTAGACACGGTTGAGTTGATCATGGCGCTGGAAGAAGAGTTTGATGCTGAGATCCCTGATGAAGAAGCAGAGAAAATTGCGACGGTAAACGACGCAATTACCTACATCAACGCGAACAGCTAAAGCTACAGTTATTAAAGACCGTCCTTATAGGGCGGTTTTTTTTTGCCCCAAAGTTCTGTTTAATAGACCTATGCAAAATGATGACGAATTATCAATGAACACTCTTGTTGGCGAAGGAGCTGAGGATGAACTCTATATCCCTTGCTCTGACCGCGGACTAGCCTATGGCCATGGTGTCTTTGAGTCCATGCTTGTCAGTAATGGTGTAATCCTGCTTGAAGATCGTCATTTAGATCGTTTAATGGTCGGTGCTCAAAGTTTGGGTATAGTGGTCATTCGAGCAAAGATAGCGTCCTCCCTTCATAAGTTCTTAGGAGAACTGAAACTTAAAAATAGTACTAACTGCGTCGTGAAGGTCATTCTTACAGCTGGTAGTGGCGGCAGGGGGTATAAAAACCCTGATACGATGAATCCGCGCTTGATTATCACGCATGCGCCGCTGCCTAGTGATCTTGCTGAGCAAAAAGCGTTAGGGATTAATCTGTGGCGATGTAACACCCAATTATCAATTAACCCAAAGCTTGCCGGGATAAAGCATTTAAATCGACTAGAGCAGGTTCTTGCTCGTAACGAGCCGCACCGTTCAGACTGTGTAGATGGTTTGATGTTTGATTATTCAGGTTGCTTAATCGAAACTACCGCTGCAAATGTGTTTTTGAAAACGCCTTCACATGGCTGGGTTACTCCAAGCATAGTCACAGCCGGAGTCGCAGGGGTTATGCGATCGATATTGATCGATATGGTTTTCCCCCAGTTAAACATTCCACTAACGGTAAAAACTATTCAAGAGATTGTTCTAGCCGATACCAATGAGATATTTGTTTGCAATTCAATCAGAGGTTTATTGCCAGTGACAGGTGTAGCAGACAGCGATGGTGTTATGACTAACTACCCCATAGGCGATACAACACGTGATCTACAGGCGATGCTTGGCAGACTTTATACGTGCTTCCAGTGAATAGACTCATTTTTCGTGTGAGTATATCTATGCTTTTCATCATATTGTTGGCTGGTGGTTGGCTTTATTATTTTATTGCCCAGCATATGGATGATCCCGCTAACTTAGCTACGTCAAATCAAGAAAGTGTAATTTGGACAATAGCCAAGGGGAGTAACTTAAGCCACGTTAACCGGCAGTTGTTTTCTGAGGGTATTATAGGTAACGCGAGAATTATGTCGGCTTATGCCACGTTTTTAGGTCAAACGGAGATCCAAGCTGGAGACTATTGGATAACTGGCGATGATACCGCTAGATCTCTTTTATTAAAATTTAACCTCGGCAAGGTGGTTCGGCGGAGTATTACCTTTCCTGAAGGATGGTCTTTTAAACAGTGGCTGTCCCATCTCTCTGGTGTTGAGCAATTTGAGAATACTGTTAGCGATGATTATTCTCAGATACTTTTAATGGCACAGGTGGGCGTCGCGAATCCAGAGGGTTGGTTATTTCCCGATACGTATAGCTATACGTCTACCGATTCTATTGTTGATATCTTGAAACAAGCACATATTAAAATGCAGCAGACTCTGGCCACAGAGTGGCAAGCGCGACAGTTGGATCTGCCCTATAAGACCCCTTATGAGGCGCTCATAATGGCCTCGATCGTCGAGAAAGAAACAGGATTAATTAGTGAGCGGGGTCAAATAGCGGGTGTTTTCGTGCGCCGACTTAAAAAAGGCATGCGCCTTCAAACCGATCCGACAGTGATTTATGGTATGGGTGACCAATACCGCGGTAATATTAGACGCCGTGACCTACAGGAATATACACCCTATAACACCTATAGAGTGGATGGTTTGCCACCAACGCCCATCGCTATGCCAAGTGCGGGTGCAATTCGTGCTGCACTTCACCCCGAGGAGGGTTCTAGCCTATACTTCGTAGCCCGAGGCGATGGCGGGCATTACTTTTCAGATACGTTAGAAGAACATAACAAAGCAGTGCGTAAGTATCAGATTGACCATCGGAAAAAAGAATACCAGTCTTCACCCCAATAACTCAGATCAAAAGTAGGTATTAAATGCACGGTAAATTCATCACAATTGAGGGCACTGAAGGCGTTGGCAAAACAACCAATATTGAGTTCATCCAAGCATGGTTAAACCAACAGAATGTCGATTTTGTAACGACACGTGAGCCTGGAGGGACACCTCTGGCAGAGCAGGTTCGTGAGTTGCTGCTGACACCACGTGATGAAAAGGTTTGCAACTCAGCTGAGCTATTATTAATGTTTGCCGGCAGAGCGCAGCATTTAGATCAAGTAATAGTCCCTGCCATTCAGTCAGGTCGGTGGGTGGTCTGTGACCGGTTTACGGATGCAACCTACGCCTATCAGGGTTTTGGGCGAGGCATGGATAATGCGTTGATTGCCCACCTAGAGACGCTAGTGCAAGCGGACCTTAGACCCGATTTGACCTTGATCCTAGATATTCCGGTGGAGATTGGTCTTAAACGGGCAAGTCAGCGCAGTACACCTGATCGCTTTGAACGAGAGCAAACTGAATTTTTTGAGCGAGTACGACAAGGCTATTTGAGTATTGCGGCAAATAGCCCTGAGCGGTGTGTCGTTATCGATGCATCGCAGTCCCTTGAAGACGTTCAGGATGATATCACTTCGGCATTAAGTAACTTCTTTAAACAGGGGCATGACTAAGGTGGATAACTTTACTTCTGGTCTAGCATTACCATTGCCCTGGCATGAGACTCTATGGGCTGACTTAAACAAGGCTATTGAGCAGGATAGAATGCCTCATGCCTTACTAATCAGTGGGCCAAGTGGTATTGGTAAAGAGAGACTTGCCACTGCATTAGCTCAACGATTACTCTGTGCAGCTGAGATGAATAACTATGCCTGCGGGGCCTGCAAAAGCTGCCAACTTCTAGCTGCCGGATTCCATCCCGACTTATCTATCTTGCAGCCTGCTGAAGAAGGTAAGGGTATACTGATTCCTGATGTCCGTAAATTGTGCAGTACTTTGGACAAGACCGCCCAGCAGGGAGGTTGGAAAATCGCCATTATTGTTCCCGGTGAGGCCATGAATATTAGTGCCTCAAATGCCTTATTAAAAAGCCTTGAGGAGCCTCAAGGAAAGACCCTACTTATTTTGGTCTCCCATAGGCCCAGTTTGCTGTCAGCGACTATTAGAAGCCGCTGTCAGAAGAAGTCTTTACTTCCGCCGCCGCGGGATACTGCGCGTCAATGGTTAAGCGACGTTTTAGGGCAAGATTCAAATATCGATAAGGCCATTGAGGTTGCGGCGGGCCGCCCTCTACTGGCGTTACAATATATTCAGAGCGGGACTCTCCAAGATCAGCAAATTTTAGAGGCAGCCATAGAGGCTGTTCGGCATGGTGAGCAATCTTTTGTCGATGCTGCCCAGCAATGTAGCAAACTGAATCCAGCAATTGCACTTGAGTGGTTCATGAACTATCTACATTTATCCGTTACTCAAGACCGCGATGTTCAGTCAAATCAAAATGTATATTTATTTCTTGATCGGCTCAACCATATGCATCAAATGATTGTCTCTGGTAGCACCGTTAATCAGCAGTTGCTTTGGGAAGAGCTTTTAATGAGTTGGGGTCAGATCTTCGCCAAACGTTAGTACTTATCTAACTCATCATTTCAATAATAATCAGGTAAATCGTCAATATGCTAGTAGATTCTCATTGCCATCTCGATCAGTTAGATTTAAGTAGTCGTGACGGTGGGCTTGGTGGTGTGATTACAGATGCTATGGCCAAAGGTGTTTTGCAAATGCTCAGTGTGGCAGTGGATCTCGACTCATCAAAGTCATTGCCTACCTTGATGGCTAACTATCCTAATGTTTACACATCGGTTGGCGTTCATCCTCTTCACAAGGGCTCAAGTTCAGTGCCAACGGTGGAAGAGCTCGTGTCGTTAGCCGGACTGCCCGGTGTCATAGCAATCGGTGAAACAGGGCTAGATAATTTTTACAGTGCCGAGACTATTGATTGGCAGCGACAAAGTTTTATCAACCACTTAAAGGCGAGTCAGCAGTGCTGTAAGCCGGTGATTATTCACACCCGAGACGCTGTTGATGAAACTATTGCTTTGTTGAGGGCGCACCCTTCGCCCGCAGCAGGAGTGATGCATTGCTTCACAGAATCTTTGGAGATGGCTGAAGCGGCCATGGAACTCGGTTTTTATATCTCTTTTTCAGGGATCATTACCTTTAAGAGTGCTGCCGATCTACGTGCAGTAGCGGCAGTTATTCCTGCTGATAGACTACTTATTGAAACAGACTCTCCGTGGTTGGCGCCCGTTCCCCATCGGGGAATAAAAAATGAGCCTCAATATATCCTCGAGGTGGCTAAATGCGTTGCCGAAGTTCGTGGAATTGACTTAGACGAATTAGCAAAAATAACTACACAAAACTTTCAGCGACTGTTTAAACTAGCCGCTGCTTAAAATGAACGAAAATAGGTAGAGCGTTTTATCATGACCATTGATCAGCAGTCACTCTCGCAATTTATTATTCGAACGTTTCCAGTGGGACCGCTACAGTGTAATTGTTCGATCATTGGCGATCGTTTTTCATCGAAGGCTTTAGTGGTGGACCCTGGCGGTGATGCAGACCATATCCTTGCATTGCTCAAGGAGCTCGATTTAACGGTAGTTGCAATTATCCATACACATGCCCATTTAGATCATATTTTGGCGTCTGGGGTCATTAAGGAAGCCACAGGTGCTCCTATTCATCTGCATGAAGATGATAAGTTTCTTTGGGATATGGTTGAGCAGCAGTGCGCTATGTTTGGGGTTCCGACGATTAGCTTACCAGAGCCTGATGGTTTCATTAAAGACGATCAGGCTCTAAATTGCTGCGGGGGAGTGGCGATCCACACACCGGGTCATACGCCAGGGTCCATGAGTTTCTGGTTTGAAGAATATAAAACACTGATTGCGGGCGACACGTTGTTTCAAGGCAGTATTGGCCGTACCGATTTGCCGGGGGGTAATTTTGATCAAATCGTTTCCTCAATAAAGGATCGTATTTACTGTCTCGATGACGAGGCATTGGTGGTAACTGGGCACGGTCCCAACACTGTTATAGGAAGTGAGAAACGGGGTAATAGCTTCGTTCGCGCCTAATAAAGCGCATTAACCTGACTGTTAAGGAATTAAAATGAAACAACAATTAGTCACTATGCTGGAACTTCAAAATAACATGAATACCAAAGTCCATGCTAACTGGAAAGAGCAGGAGTTCGAGTGGTACCGTGCTATCTGGGTTGAGTGTGCAGAACTACTGGATCATTACGGATGGAAATGGTGGAAGAAGCAAACACCTGATGTTGATCAAATTGCACTTGAGTTGGTAGATATCTGGCATTTTGGCTTGAGTTTAATGCTGCTCACTGGCGATTCTTCGGAGGATATTATTGAGAGAGTAGAGACGGCTTTTTCGAGTCCAGAGTCTGGCGGTGATTTTGCCACCGATCTTGAAGATTTCACTGAGCACACGCTAGCGACAAAAGATTTTGATCTTAATGGGTTTGCTAGACTAATGGTCGGTATTAAAATGGACTTTGAAACCCTTTATGTGGGTTATGTGGGAAAGAACGTACTCAATTTCTTTCGACAAGATAATGGTTACCAAGACGGTAGCTATCAGAAGCAGTGGGCTGACGTGGAAGATAATGAGCACTTAGTCGATATTGTTGCTGATCTTGATACGTCATCAGCGAGTTTTGCCGATGACTTGTACACTAAAATGAATGAACGCTACTGCGAATTATGTAAATAGACGATACGGGTATTTTGTTTCGCAATAGTACCCATAATCACGTCTAGTAATGCTTTTTTTTGGCGCGGGCTTATAATGGGCGCGTTCAATCAACCAACAAACACTATTGGAGACAAACTGTGACTTCACCCGTTCGCGTTACTGTAACTGGAGCAGCAGGCCAGATTAGTTATTCACTATTATTCCGCATCGCCGCAGGCGAAATGCTTGGACCTAACCAACCTGTTATTTTACAGATGTTGGAAATTACCCCCGCACTTGAGGCGCTCAAAGGCGTTGCGATGGAATTAGAAGACTGCGCTTTTCCTTTGTTAGCGGGCATGGTTTGTACGGATGACGCCGGTGTGGCGTTTAAAGACTCTGAATACGCCTTGTTAGTCGGTGCTCGTCCTCGTGGGCCGGGTATGGAACGCAAAGATCTGTTAGAGGCTAACGCCGCTATCTTCTCTGCACAGGGCAAGGCTCTAAACGACAATGCTTCTAAGGCTATCAAGGTATTGGTTGTTGGTAACCCCGCAAACACTAACGCCCTAATCGCACAACGTAACTCGCCTGATATTGACCCGCGTCAATTTACGGCTATGACTAGACTTGATCACAATCGAGCTATGAGTCAAATCGCCAACAAAACTGGTATGACCATCAATGATGTCACTCACATGACAATTTGGGGTAATCACTCAGCCACTCAGTACCCTGATCTTCACGAGACTAAGGTGGCGGGAAAGCCAGCGATCGATATGGTCGATCAAGAGTGGTACGAGAACGATTTTATTCCTACTGTTCAACAACGCGGTGCGGCCATTATTAGTGCACGAGGAGCATCTAGTGCTGCGTCAGCGGCAAATGCTGCAATCGCGCATATGCACACTTGGGCGATGGGCAGTGCCGACGATGACTGGGTTAGCATGGGCGTTTATAGTGACGGTAGTTATGGCATTACAGAAGGACTGATTTATTCGTTCCCTTGCGTTTGTAAAGACGGCGACTGGTCGATTGTTCAGGGTCTGGATATTAATCAATTCTCTCGTGACAAGATGTCAGCAACTGAGAAGGAATTGACCGAGGAGCGAGATGCTGTTCAGCACTTACTTCCCTAGTTATTGACTACAACGTAAAAAAATAACGCCATCGAGTGATTGCTCGATGGCGTTATTGTAAGGAAAGAGTAATTCCTATGATCAATTACAGATTGCTGACAGTTTTAGTCACATTAACGGTCTGAAATTTGATACGATCGCGATCAGTTTAACGGCATAAAAAGGTATCTGTGTGGCATTTTCAAGTGTTGACGAGCAAGCCCCCCATTTTTCACTGGCTAATCAGCGCGGTGAGTTAGTCACTCTAGAGCAGTTTAAGGGGACTAAAAACGTTGTTGTCTATTTTTATCCCAAAGCAATGACACCCGGGTGCACCGTTCAGGCCTGTGGTATCCGAGATGCCAATGCTGAATTCACAGCTCTGGACACTGTGGTCATTGGCATTAGTCCTGATTCAGTGGATAGGCTGGTCAAGTTTGAAGATAAACAGGAACTTAACTTTACCTTGTTATCCGACGAAGACCATAGCGTGATAGAGAGCTACGGTGCTTGGGACTTAAAGAAATTTATGGGTAGAGAATTTATGGGTGTTTTACGCTCTACTTTTATCATTAACAAGCAGGGTACGATCGTACATGTGATGGCTAAGGTAAAAACTAAAAGTCATCATGAAGACACAATAGACTGGGTCAAAGAGAATCTTGCCTAAAAGATCTCTAGCAGGCCGCACTAACTCATCACATTAATTTAATTTAAAAAAGGAAAAGTCGATAATGTTTTTTATCTCTAATGCTTATGCTCAATCTACCGGTGCTAGCGAACCGAACCCCATGATTACCATTGCCATGTTTGTGGGTCTGTTTGCGTTTATGTATTTTTTAATCATCCGCCCGCAGCGTAAGCGACAAAAAGAGCATACTGATTTGGTGACTGCACTCGGTAAGGGTGATGAGGTTGTCATGACCAGCGGGATGTTGGGCAAGATCACCAAAATGGAAGGTGATTATGTTGTTTTAGAGGTTAACAATAATCTAACGCTTAAATTTCAAAAAGTTGCTGTCCATGCTGTTTTACCCAAGGGTACCATCAAAGCGATCTAAAACAGTTGTCTTCAGGCGTTGTCGATATGAGGTCTAACTGTGTGCTCTAACCATGGTTGATTATCCGAGTAGGTTATCACTAGCCTGTGCGCCGACGCTTTTCCATTGCTTAGAGCGGCTCTCAGCGCGGCTCAATGGGCCGCGAATTTGGATTAAGCGGGATGATCTAACCGGTTGCGTGTCCTCAGGCAACAAGGTCCGGAAGCTTGAGTTCATTCTGGCTCAAGCTGTCACTAGCGGGTGTGACACACTAATCACAGCGGGTGGCACTCAATCAAATCACTGCAGAGCAGTTGCTATATTAGGGGCTCAGTTGGGTCTCAAAGTGCATCTGTTGCTGCGCTCCGATGTCGATGTCGATCCGGTTGGTAATTTGTTCATAGATCTACTCAGTGGCGCCACTATAAATCACTACACGCCTGAGGAATATTCCAATCTGGAGAGTCTCTTTGCGCACTGGAGCAGTCATTACCTTGATCTAGGCGCTACGCCTTGGGTCATACCCGTAGGTGGCAGTAATGCTGCTGGTATGTGGGGTTATATTGTAGCCGCTGAAGAACTCAAACATGACTTTCAGACTGCCAATATCAATCCAGGAATCATTATTCATGCGACCGGTTCTGGTGGTACTCAGGCTGGTTTGATCGCTGGAGTCAAGTTACATAACCTTGATCTGTGTGTTCACGGTTATGCTGTTTGCGATGATGTTGCCTACTTTGATAATAAAATTCGTACCGACTTGGCTACTTGGAAGCATGAATATTCGGTTGATATTGATGTTGATCTCTTGCCGGTTATCACCAATGATAAATATCTAGGTCCGGGCTATGGTCGCGCTGGACCCGAGGTGTTTGACACCATTAGAATGCTGGCCGCGGAGGAGGGCGTAATACTTGATCCGGTTTACTCTGGTAAAGCCTTTTATGGCATGCTGGAGGAGATCAAGTCGGGGCTATATGCGAACGAAAAAGATATAGTTTTTTTGCATACCGGCGGGATCTTCGGGCTTTTAGCACAACAACAACAATTACAATTCTAGCAAAGGGACAGTTATGTTTGAGCAGATAATCGATCAAATCAATAATTTCGTATGGGGCCCAGTTATGCTAACCCTATTGTTAGGCACAGGCATTTTTCTGACAATCGGTTTGAAGGGTATGACTATAAGCCGTATTCCCTATGCATTTCGTCAGCTATTTAAAGGCCGAGAGGGCAGCGGTGAGGGTGAAATAACCCCGTTCAACGCGCTAATGACCTCATTGTCGTCCACCATAGGTATGGGTAATATTGCTGGAGTTGCCACTGCTATAGGTATGGGTGGCCCAGGCGCGCTGTTCTGGATGTGGTGTGCGGCATTTGTTGGCATGGCTACCAAATATGCGGAAGCAGTTCTAGCGGTCAACTACCGAGAAACTGATCAATTTGGTCGTAAGGTTGGCGGGCCCATGTACTACATTAAAAATGGCTTAGGTAAAAACTGGAAATGGTTGGGAATGGCCTTTGCGTTGTTTGGTTCCTTAGCCGGGTTTGGTTTGGCTAATACTGTTCAGTCTAATGCGGTGTCTCAGGTATTAGAAACTAACTTCAATGTGCCAACTACGGTTAGTGGGCTTACGATGGCGGTATTAGTCGGCGTTGTACTATTGGGCGGTATCAAACGAATCGCTACTGTTGCTGGAAAGCTAGTTCCTTTTATGGCGCTTCTCTACATAACCGCAACCTTAATTATCTTAGTGACACACGCGGGTGAAATTCCTGCAGCGGTTGTCCTCGTAGTCGACAGTGCGTTCAATGGCGCGGCAGCATCGGGAGGTTTTGCGGGAGCGACCATCATGCTGGCTTTGCGTATGGGTATTGCTAGGGGCATTTTTTCAAACGAAGCGGGCCTAGGTTCGGCACCTATAGCCCACGCTGCTGCCGAGACAAATAGCCCTGTACGGCAGGGCACTATCGCGATGTTGGGTACATTTATCGATACCTTAATTATTTGTACTATGACCGGATTGGTATTAATTGTAACTGGTGTCTGGAATGGTGAGTCTCAGGGTGCAGCGATGACTTTAGCGGCCTTTACTGGCGCTCTGCCGTTTGGTGATCTGGTACTCTCGCTCTGTGTAGTCCTCTTTGCGTTTACAACTATGTTGGGTTGGAGTTACTACGGCGAGCGATGCGCGGAGTTCCTTCTGGGTCCTAAGGTAATAACGCCATTCCGAGTCTTATGGGTTATTGGTATTTTTGTTGGTACACAAATGAGTCTAGATTTGGTGTGGAAAATGACCGATGCACTCAATGGATTGATGGCTATTCCAAATCTTATTGCTCTTATTCTTTTGTCGCCGATTGTTTTTAAGTTGACGAGAGAGTACTTTGATGAGGAGAAAGCATCGGAGGCTTCGGTAGGCGAGTAGTGACTATGAGTGCAGATAATAAATCGAAATTAGTAATAGCCATATCATCCACTGCGCTTTTTGATATGGCTGAAAGTCATAACATTTACGAGCAGCAAGGTGTTGTCGCGTACGCTGATTATCAGCGTCAGCATGAGGACGAAATATTGTCACCGGGAGAAGCATTTCCTTTGGCGCAAAAGTTACTGCGGATAAACGACAAACTTGAAGGTGATCCAAGAGTTGAGATAATCCTGTTATCACGAAACTCGGCTGATACGGGACTGAGAGTGTTTAATTCCATCGCGCATCATGATTTAGCTATTTCGCGCGCCGCTTTTTCAGGGGGAGAGTCCCCTTACCGTTATGTTTCAGCCTTCGGCTGTGATTTATTTTTATCAACAAATGCCGATGATGTCCGCAGTGCATTGGACAATGGTGTGGCTGCAGCGACGTTGTTACCCTCTCGGGGAGGGCCTAGTGATACTGATGAGCTTCGGTTTGCGTTTGATGGGGACGCCGTACTATTTTCTGATGCGTCAGAGAGAATCTATAAAGAGCGTGGTTTAAAAGCATTTACTGAGAACGAAAAAGCAGCGGCGCATACACCATTGGATGCTGGTCCCTTTAAAAACTTTTTACAGGCTTTGCAGTCTCTTCAATCGGAGTTCAGTCAAGAGGAATGCCCCATTCGAACGGCTTTGGTCACTGCTAGAGCCGCACCGTCCCATGAGCGGGTGGTTCGTACGCTGCGTGACTGGAACGTCCGGATTGATGAAAGTCTATTTTTGGGCGGTTTGAGCAAGGGTGACTTCCTAAAATCCTTTGGCGCTGACGTCTTCTTTGACGACCAGCAAGCGCATTGTTCATCGGCCAGAGAGTATGTGGCAACCGGCCATGTTCCTCACGGTGTTGCCAATGAGTAACGCAAAGCCCGCCTGGGCTTGATCCCATGGCTAACTTACTTCGGTCCAACAAATACCGGTCATTCAGCGATGAGAAAATAGTGACGCTTTTCATTGATCAGCCAAAAGGTGAGGCTAAGCACTTTTTACAGATTGAGGTTGAGACCCGGGGTCTTGAAGAAAAAGCTGCACTCAGATCCCAGCAGGGCAAAAAAAAGACTAATCATTCGGCTTGGTATTATGTTTTTTATGCCATTATGCTGGGGTTTATGGTGGCCAGATTTGCCGGTCAACTGTTTTAGCGCGTTCATGTGTTGGGTGGTATTGGGTCGGCTCTTTTAATCGGGAGCTGCGTTATACTAAAAAGCGACACACATCCTTACAGATCATAACTTTTGGGTATATACTAACTAATTGGGACTAAGACAAACTAAGAGAGATAGTTAAATGAAACTTCAACAGCTTCGGTACATATGGGAAGTTGCAAATAACGACTTAAATGTCTCGGCCACGGCCTTAAGTTTATATACCTCTCAGCCCGGTATCAGCAAGCAAATTAGACTCCTCGAAGATGAGCTGGGCGTAGAGATTTTTTCTCGTAGCGGTAAGCATCTCACCAAAGTAACGCCAACCGGAGAGGATATTCTGGAGATAGCAGGTGAGGTACTGCGTAAAGTTGAAGCGATAAAGCAATTATCGCGCGACTATAAAAGCCCATCCTTTGGGTCACTGTCCATCGCCACTACTCACACACAAGCTCGCTACATCCTGCCTAATATCATTAAAGGCTTTATCGCTAAGTATCCTGATGTTTCTCTAAATATGGTGCAAGGTTCTCCCTCACATATCTCTGAAGAGGCAACTGGTGGAGCGGCCGATTTTGCTATTGCTTATGAAGATTTAGAGTTATTTGGTAGCCTCGCCATGATGCCTTGCTACCATTGGAATCGATGTATTTTAGTTCCCAAAGATCATCCCTTGGCTGGTATTGAAAAGATAACTTTAGAGGCTGTAGTCAAGCATTCTATTGTGACCTATCCCTTCGGGCATCAAGGTCGTTCAAAACGGAGTAAAGCTTTCCGTGAGCATAACTTGACTCCCAAAATTGTTTTTACAGCCACTGATGCGGAAGTTATTAAGACATATGTGCGATTGGGCCTTGGCGTCGGTATTGTTGCTTACATGGCCTATGATAAAGACGAAGATTCTGATCTTGTCGCTATAGAAGCCTCGCATCTATTTGAGCCTAGCGTTACCAGTATCGGTATTCGCAGGGGTACCTATTTACGGGGCTACATGTATGATTTCATCGAAGCCTTTGCGCCTCACCTCACGCGAACGGTCGTTCAAGATGTAATGGCCCTAACAAGTAGAGAGGCGCAAACCGCCTACTTTGCTGAATTAGAAGTGCCTATTTATTCAATCATCTATGACTAGAGTGCTCGCTCGTTGCGTCTTATTTATATTTTCAATAGAGTACCTCTCTCTTTATTTAGGATTATATTGTGGAAATTGCATGCTTAGACCTCGAAGGGGTTTTGATACCTGAGATTTGGATCGCTTTTGCCGAGAAGACCGGTATAGAAGGTTTTAACCGGACCACAAGAGATGAGCCAAACTACGATGTACTGATGAACTATCGTCTCAACCTGTTGCGTGAGCATCAGCTAGGCATTAATGAAATTCAATCGGTCATTGCGACACTAGAACCCCTGGAGGGCGCTGTAGACTTTGTCGATTGGTTACGTGAGCGATTTCAAGTGGTCATTCTGTCTGACACTTTTTACGAGTTTGCCAGCCCCTTGATGAAGCCTTTGGGTTACCCAACACTATTGTGTCATCAGCTTGAATGTACCGAGGAGGGCAGTGTTCTGAATTACCATTTACGACAAGCTAACCCCAAGCGTCAGTCGATTGTTGCACTTAAAAGCCTTTATTACAGAACTATTGCGGCGGGTGATTCGTACAATGATGTGTCAATGTTATCTGAGGCTGATGCAGGAATCTTGTTTCATGCTCCAGAGCACGTGACAAACGAGTTTTCTCAGTTCCCGTCGGTATATACCTATGAGGACCTCAAGTTAGAGTTCATAAAGGCTAGCAATAGACAAATTATGCTTTAGCAAGCGATGCGAACAAAGCGCACCTCTGGTAGACTCTCAGCTAAGGAGTGAAAAATTTGACACAGGGAAACATATCTAGCTCGGATCGAATTCGCGAAAAAAAGAAGTTGTTTTTAGCGCGCGAGCAAAAAGTCGTAAACGCTGCGTTAGAATTGCTAATCGGTGAGAACATTGACCGTGTCACAGTATCAAAAATTGCCAGTAAAGCCGGAATTGGTAAGGGGACAGTTTATAAGCATTTTCTAACTAAGAATGAAATTTTAGTAAGGATCATGCTAGATTATGAGCGCAGTATTGCTCGACGTTTAGCCCAAGCCTTGGAGCAAGGAGATGATGGTGATCCAGGCGCTGTCTCCAAAGCCTACTTCGATTCTCGGTTGGAGCGTCCTGAGCTAGATAGACTGGTTCAAAAGCTAGAAGATAGGCTCGTTGATGCTGACGATATTCGACCCCAGCTCGATGAGTTCTCGCGTATAAGAAGGTCTCATGAGGAAGCTTTGGGTAGCATGATTACTAAACTTGTTAGTGAAGGTATTCTCGAAGATGTTCCGCCTCACTACCATTATCTTTCATGTTGGGCGCTCGCTCAGGGAGCGGTTGAGCTCTGCTTCAATAAAAGCTGGGGCGATCTCGAGGATACTTCCGCACTTATGGGGTTTATCTCAAGTATTGGTGTGACCATGGGTAATCGAGGTCAGTATCACCAAGCGGGTGACACTAAGCCGAAGCCTGCCAAAAAGTGAGCACAGAAGGTCTGGATAAGCTGTTTTCTGATGTTCTCTCGCAGCAGGACGAATCACGCCGGTCTCTACCTCCAGTGCACTTGTGGAATCCGGAACTCTCGGGTGATATGGATTTGATTATCGATCGCGATGGGCGCTGGATACATGAAGGTGGAGAGATCAAGCGCGCTCCCCTAGTCAAGCTATTCGCAAGTATCCTTAGATATGAAGACGGCCAACACTTTTTGGTAAGCCCCGTTGAAAAGTGGCGCATTACGGTTAATGTGGCCCCGTTTTTTATCACCTCAGTTGACCTAAATACACGAAGTGGGGAGCAAGCGATTACTTGTATCACTTCTACCGGCGACAATGTCGTTATCGGCAAGGACCACCCGCTAAGTGTCAATATTAATGAAGACTCTAATGAACCCATACCACTGGTGATGATTCGTGATCAGTTGGCAGGACTGCTGAGTAGGAACGCATACTACCAGCTAGTTGAATGGGCCGAGACGCAGCACACTGACGGAGTGGAGCAGCTGTTCATTTCTAGTATGGGAGAGCAGTTTTTATTAGGTGATTCGGCCTAGCATTCAAACCTATAGAAAAGGGCGAGAACATCTCACCCTTTTCTAAAGGTTACCGTCACATGTTGGGATAGTTGGGCCCACCAGCGCCTTCTGGGACGACCCAGTTGATGTTTTGGCTGGGTTCTTTAATATCACATGTCTTACAGTGCACGCAGTTCTGAGCATTGATCTGAAAACGGTTACTTCCATCTTCATTGGTGACAACCTCATAAACTCCGGCAGGGCAGTACCTTTGTGCCGGTTCGTCAAACATCGCTAGATTATAAGCGATGGGAAGCTCAGCATCCTTGAGTGTTAGATGGCATGGCTGGTCTTCTTCGTGGTTGGTATTAGACATAAACACCGATGATGCCTTATCAAAACTAATCACATTATCGGGCTTGGCGTAGTCAATTTTCTTGCAGTCAGCCGCAGGTTTCATTGCCTTGTGGTCTGGCAGAGTATCGCGAAGCGTGAAGGGTATTTTCCCACCAAAGATGTTTTGTTCTATCCAAACAAACGCCGACCCTATGAGCATTGGAAATTTATGCATCCAGCCAGAGAAATTGCGTGATTTATATAGCTCTTCATAGAGCCAAGACGCCTTAAAGTTATCGTCATAACTAGTTAGATCTGCTGGTGCTTCGGAGCCCATTTTCATCGCATCGGCAATCGTTTCGGCAGCAATCATCCCGCTTTTCATTGCTGTGTGATTACCTTTAATTTTGACTGAATTAAGTGTTCCAGCATCACAGCCAATTAATAAGCCGCCTGGAAAGTTCATTTTGGGCAGTGAATTAAGACCACCCTTAATAATAGCTCTAGCGCCATAAGTGATCCGTGACCCACCTTTTAAATACTTGAGCGTCTCAGGATGATGCTTCCAGCGCTGGAATTCTTCAAAAGGACTCATATGAGGGTTGCTATAGTTAAGATCTGCAATGAGCCCAATATAAACCTGATTTTTCTCGGCATGATACAAAAATGCACCACCGCCGCTGCTGGATTCATTTAATGGCCAACCAAGGCCATGCACAACGAGACCCTCTTGATGCTGGTCTTCAGGTATTTCCCAAATTTCTTTGATACCTAGACCGTAATGTTGTGGATCACTGTCCTTATCTAGCTCGAACTTCTGGATAAGCTGCTTTCCTAAATGACCACGGCAACCCTCGGAAAATAGAGTGTACTTTGCATGTAGTTCCATGCCCTGAGCATAGCTCGCTTTTTGCTCTCCATTGAGGCCAATACCCATGTCGCCAGTGGCAATGCCTTTAACCGAGCCGTCTTCATTAAAGACCACTTCTGACGCCGCAAACCCTGGATATACATCTACCTCAAGCATCTCAGCTTGTTCTGCCAACCAACGGCATACTGTGCCCATAGAAACAATGTAGTTACCATCATTATGAGTAGGTTTCGGAATCATGAAGTTGGGGAGTTTGATCGCACTTTTAGCGCCGGTATATAAAAAGAAGTTGTCTTTGGTGACGGCGGTCTTAAGTGGCGCACCGCGCTCTTTCCAGTCTGGTAAGAGCTCATCTAAGGCCCTCGGCTCAAAGACAGCACCCGATAAAATATGGGCACCTACTTCCGATCCTTTCTCCACCACACAAACAGTGATCTCTGAATTTAATTGCTTGAGTCTAATCGCCGCTGAAAGCCCAGAGGGGCCCGCGCCAACGATAACGACGTCGTATTCCATTGATTCTCTTTCCATAGGGGTACTCCACAATTTTATTTTCATGGTGATTACATGGCACTTTACCATACATGCCAAACTATACTGAACATAGATCAGCCCAATTCATAGCTGTTTAGCGGTGTTAAAGCTGACCAGTGGGTCGAAACACAGTGACTTGTGAGTTGATTTATTTGTGCTATTTGGGCAATATAGCGGGTTGAAAATACTGGGCTCCAGCAAAGTTATTGTGCTAAAGCCTTCACACTCTTCAATGATTAGAAAGGATGACCATGAAAGTTCTGGTAGCCGTAAAGCGCGTCGTAGATTACAACGTTAAAGTGAGACCCTTGGCAGATGGTAGTGGCGTTGATTTGGCCAATGTCAAAATGTCAATAAACCCTTTTTGCGAAATTGCCGTCGAAGAGGCTGTGCGACTCAAAGAGAAAGGCGTAGCGACAGAAATAGTTGCAGTTACCGTAGGTGCTCAGCAGTCACAAGAGCAACTGCGTACAGCGCTCGCACTGGGTGCCGATAGAGCTATTTTAGTGTCAACGGATGAGACTCTAGAGCCTCTGTCAATTGCGAAATGCTTAAAAGCTGTTTGCGACTCAGAATCTCCTGATATTATTTTGTTGGGCAAGCAGGCTATTGACGGGGACAACAATCAAACCGGTCAAATGTTGGCTGCTCTTATGGGTATCGGTCAAGCGACATTTGCGTCTGAGATAGTCATTGATAGCGGTAACGCTAGCGTGACTCGAGAAGTCGACGGTGGTTTGCAAACCCTTACACTGCCGCTTCCTGTCATGGTAACAGCTGATCTGAGACTTAATGAGCCGCGTTATGCGTCCTTACCTAATATTATGAAAGCAAAGAAAAAGCGTTTGGATACATCAACCCCAGAAGAACTAGGTGTTGATGTGACGCCTAGAGTTACGCAGGTAGGGGTTGAATTACCCGCAGAGCGCTCAGCCGGTATCAAGGTTGATGATGTTGCGCAATTAGTCGATAAACTGAAAAATGAAGCGAAGGTGATCTCATGAGTATTTTAATTGTTGCAGAACATGACAACAGCACTTTAAACATTGCAACTCTAAACTCGGTAACGGCCGCTGGTGTTATTGGTGGTGACGTACATATTTTAGTGGCAGGGCATGGTTGCTCCGGCGTAGCCGATCAAGCGGCAGCGGTTACGGGTGTTAGTAAAGTATTATTGGCGGACTCTGCGTCTTATGCGCATTCTTTGGCCGAAAACGTTGCATCGCTTATCGCAGAATTAGGCGCTAGTTATAGTCACATTTTGGCAACCTCGACTAGTAATGCTAAAAACATTATGCCTCGAGCTGCTGCCTTGTTAGATGTTCAAGCGATTTCGGATATTTCCGCAGTCGTTGATGCAGATACCTTCAAGCGGCCCATTTATGCGGGTAACGTTATTGCTACTGTTAAAAGTACCGATTCTATTAAAGTAATTTTGGTTCGCGGAACGGCATTTGATGCCTGCGCTGCCGACGGTGGTTCTGCATCAATAGAGTCAGTAACCGGCGATCACGACGCGGGTAAATCAAGCTTTGTGAGCGAAGAGGTGGCTAAGTCAGACCGCCCTGAGCTAACAGCGGCTGAGGTTGTTATCTCCGGTGGGCGTGGAATGGGTAGTGGTGAAAACTTTGCACTCCTTGATGGCATCGCTGACAAATTGGGGGCTGCCATTGGAGCATCTCGTGCTGCGGTTGATGCTGGGTTTGTTCCTAACGACATGCAGGTAGGTCAGACGGGTAAGATCGTTGCGCCAGACCTTTACGTCGCGGTGGGGATATCTGGTGCGATACAGCACTTGGCAGGTATGAAAGACAGTAAGGTGATTGTAGCGATCAATAAAGATGAAGAGGCGCCTATCTTCTCAGTTGCCGATTACGGTTTGGTTGCCGATTTGTTTGTTGCGTTACCAGAACTAGATGCTGCTTTGTAAGTAGCATTGAGCGTGTCTAGAATGTAGAAAAGGCCCTTCATGGGCCTTTTTTTTGGTTCGTGGTCCGCGGTGTCCTAAGGCTAGTCGCTACTGGCGATGACTTCAGTATCATAAACGTCTAACCAGTAGTAAAAGTCGATATTATCAAAGACCTCTGGCTCTTCTAAAATAACCGTTGCAAAGGGGCTCTCGCTGGTCGTAGAGTTTTCCAAAGCCGAATCTGTGGTTGGGTCAATAAAAACAAAAGCCAGCAAGCAGCAGCAAGCGGCAGCCACTAACCAGGGCATGGGGCTAGGCCGACGGTCCGTTTGTCGCAAGGCGTTTTGTCGTGCGCTCGCCAACCTAAAACTATCAGTGCTTTGAGTGCCACGTACCATTGTATCAAGATCATCTTTGTATATTTCTTGATCGGTTTTATCGTTCATAATAATCTCCTAAAAGAGCTCGCAACCGTTCCATGGCCCTTGAATAATGAGTTTTTACGCTACCTTCTGTGCAACCCATTACGGCAGCGGTGTCTCTCGTACTAAGTCCTTCCCAAGCGCGTAGCATAAACGCTTGTTGCTGACGCAATGTCAGCTGCTTAATTCCAAGGGTGAGTTGTTGCAGTTTTTCTGCACGTATAACCAGACTGTCTGGGTCGTCACTGCTTGTACTAACGCCTTCAATAATACGCTGTTCAAAATAGTCTTCTGACTCGTCAGCGGGGGCTTTTTTCCATGGAAAAACTTTGTCGCGAACAGCTTTACGACGGTAATGGTCGGTAATTTTACTACGCAAAATCCTATAAAAAAGTGGTTTCCAATCCGCTGGAGACTTGTCAGCGTATTTTTCAACCAATTTAAACATTGTGTCTTGGACAATATCATGAGCATCCTCCACGCTATTGGTACTAAGCCGCGACATGTGAAAAGCACGCTTTTCAATAAATTTTAGAAATTCTTCGAGATTACTATATTCCAAGACGACGGTTGTACTCATAGTGGGACTACCGACATGAGTCTCGCATTGCTGGTGTGTTTTGTTGCTATCAAAAATCATCGGCTAAGGTTTCTCGACAGATTGATCCACCAATAACTTATCTAGATCAATACGATACATAATGTACAGCCATTCCGCGTAGTCCTGTGTGTGGAGACGCTGTGATAGAGCAGCTCCACTATGTTCTTGCCGATAACTACGCCAATGATCTCGGTATGCGCTGTCGTCAGTTTTGGCTAAATAATCGTTGTAGAGGCTCATGTGCCGTGGCGTGTCCTTTGGTGCCGCTGACAACCACAATGAAACTGTAGCGGTATTATAAAAGTCATCCCAAAATGCATCGGCATGCCGCGGTTTGCGCGCGAGCTGAGCGGCCACTGTACTGTGATCAGTTTTAATGATGGTTGTATTGCCCTCAGCCATCGACTTCTCGTTGGGCCTGAGGCCACCATGGCTGCTAGTCGCGACAGTGTCGTTTGATAGGAGGGCCTTGTTATTTTTAACAGAACCGCCACTTAAATCCACCGGCAAGGCCAGCAGAACCAACGACATAAACGTCAACATAAGCTTATCCATAACGGACTCCTGGCGTTAGTTAACGCAATCTGGCACATTTGGTTGACACGCTATCGACTTCGTATTGGTTAGAGAGTAAATGTTGCCCAAATAGGGCAATGATCCGAGGGTTTCTCAAAGGCCCGCGCCTCAAAATCAATTCCGGTCTCTGCCAAGTTCTTCATCAGCGCGTTTGACGCAAGCACAAGGTCAATACGTAGACCCCGCTTGGGCTCTAGCTCAAAACCTCGACTTCTATAATCGAACCAACTAAATGAACTTTCGTCGTCCTTATTCATGTGCCTAAACGTATCGACCAACCCACAGTCCATTAGCGCCTGTAGCCATTCACGTTCCTCAGGCAGAAAGCAGCAAATACCCCGCTGTAACCAACGCTTTGCATTTTCAGGTTTAATGCCAACATCCGCATCGGCTGCGGCAACGTTCATATCTCCCATGACAATAACCTTATCATCGACGTCAAAAGTATTTTTCACGTAATGTACTAGATCTGCATAGTACTTTTGCTTGGCTGGAAACTTGGTCTCGTGCTTACGGCTCTCACCCTGGGGAAAATAACCGTTGATAACATGTAACACCTGATTGTTAAAAAGGTACTCACCATGAATCATTCGACGCTGTGCATCATCATCATCAGTTGGGAATCCACGGGTAATCGCCGTGGCATTAATTCTGCTTAACATAGCCACACCGTAATGGCCTTTTTGTCCAAAAAAGTCCACCTTGTAACCCATTGCCGTGACGGCTTCAAGAGGGAAGTCTTCATCACTAACTTTTATTTCTTGCAGGCCAATGACATCGGGTTTGTGCAGCTTTAATACGTGTTCCAATTGATGAAGCCTTGCTCGGATACCATTAACATTGAATGAAATCACTCTAATGGAATCGCTCATAAATTGGATTCCTTATTGGATTTCACCGCGGCTAATCGTTGGCTTAACGCTTGTGTCTGTAGTTGAATCTGCTCGCTCAAAACCTTACCCGCTTCAAAGAGCATCGGATCTGACTCTGCTATGTTTTCGTCTTTTTCAGTATTTAAAGTATCCTCTTCAGTATCTACATCTGCGTTATTTTGAGCTTGATCTGAACTACTGCTTAGCGTGTCTTCTTGGTCATTTTCCGTTATAGATTCTTTTTCGTTTTCCTCGTCGTTTTCCTCGTCCTCTTCATCAGTGTCTTTCCATGCGGTCAGGTCAGCAAAAGGCTCTTCCCCCTTTGCTATTAGTCGTTTATTTTCAGACTCAAACAGGCCTATATCCCATCGCTCACTACGCGCGCGTCGTTGCTCTAGATTGAGTGACAGTGACTTGTCCATCCCCCAATCATCACTCAGTTTAATTCTCTCAACCAAACTAGCAAAGTCCGGATCAGCGCTGCGGCGTTTAAGGTGCGACGCTGTCAGTGGAGCAACATAAGGCGTCAAGTGATCTTGAGTTTGGTGAGGCACTCGATGAATACGATCCCAGGGGAGGGCATTGTCTTGTTCGCTCTCGCCTATTTTCTCAATATCATGTAGCGACGGAAAGGCGATGTCTGGAATAACACCCCGATGTTGGGTGCTATCACCTGACACACGATAGAACTTAGAAATAGTCATTTTAAGCTGACCCTCACTGAGCTCAGCGACCTCTTGCACAGTGCCTTTACCAAAACTCTGGGTACCGACAATAAGAGCACGGCCATAGTCTTGCAGCGCTCCGGCAAAAATTTCTGACGCTGAAGCACTTAGGCGGTTAATCATCACTATTAAAGGACCACTGTAAGCGGCGCGACGAGAAGCGCGATGATTACGATACACTTTTTGCTCTGCGTCTCTTATCTGCACTACCGGACCATAATCAATAAACAAGTCCGTTAAAGAGGTGGCTTCATACAACGAACCCCCACCGTTATTGCGCAGGTCCAGCACGATGCCATCGACGTTGGCCTCTGTTAGCTCTTCGACTAAGTTGTAAACGTCACGGGTAGTGCTCTTAAACTCCGGATCTCGAGCTCTGTAGGCTTCAAAATCCATATAAAATGCAGGTATATCAATGACACCTAGCTTAAACGCCTCGTCATTTAAGTCGATCTCTAAAATTGTGCTTTGCGCAGACTTATCCTCAAGTTTCACCTTGTCTCTGACAATGGTTATAGTTTTTGTATTGCTACTATCACCCTTGGAGGGGATTAGCTCAAGTCGCACTTTGGTGTCTTTCTCGCCGCGGATAAGCTCAACTACCTCATCAATACGCCAGCCAATAACATCCACGATTGGCTTCTCAGCCTGCCCGACACCAACAATTTTATCTTCAGCCTTAAGCACGCCCTGCAGATCAGCTGGACCACCAGGAATAAGCCGGCTCACCTTAGTGTAATCATCTTCGGTGGTTAACTCTGCACCAATACCGGTTAGGGACAGAGACATATTGATCTTAAAGTTCTCATTGGTTCTTGGGCTGAGGTAAGACGTATGCGGGTCATAGAGAGAGCCAAGCGCGTTTGTGTAAAGTTGGAAAACATCCTGGCTGTCCCGTTGACCAAATTGTTTAATCTGATTTTTAAAGCGTTTCGCCACTAACTCGCGTGCTTCCTCAAGGTCTTTTTCATTCAGTAACAGTCTGATTAGCGCATCCGTCATACGCTTCAGCCAGAAGGCATCTGCTGCCTCAGGTGATGCTAGCCAGTCACGCTCATCACCATCAAGAATAATGTTTGCTTCACCGTTGAAATCGAATTGAAACTCAGGGTCTTCAAGTAGTGCCACATTATTCTGAAGCTGAGCCATTGCACGATCACGCAAACGATTGAACATAATAAAACCAGGCTTAATGTCCCCGCGCTTGGCCAAATCATCAAGTTTTAGGCGCCACTGCTCAAACTCATCAATATCTGACTGCAAAAAGTAATTTTTACCCGCATCCAACAAACCAATATATTCGTCCAGATAGCGCTGGGAGAGGGCGTCATCAACTTTTTGTGTTCTGTAGTGCCGACTAGCTAGCCGGTCAAGAACTTCGCGATAGACCGACGACTGACCATCCTCAGTTTTAATCGCCACAGTTGCTCTGGCGTCTGGCATCCAAAGTAATGTGCTCAACAAAACGTTCGCAGCTATTAAAAGTGATAAGTGTTGGCGCATAAAATTTCCTTTTAAGTTACCCAAAGTTTACCAGAAGTGGTGAGAATGGATAGACGGTAACAGCGATTAATAGACCGATTTGACTGGCTTTGAAATTACATTACGGGCACCGCAAAATATCTTTGCAATCTATAATCATCTTGGAATAACATTACCCGTTAAAATCAATAGTAATTATTGGTTACCAATATTTTTGAATCCGAATTCTGGGGAATCTATGCGCCATTTCATTTCAGTTTTAATTACGTGTCTTTTAATGACCGCCTGCGGAAATCAATCTAGCTCTGAAACCTCCGTAGATCGGCAATCTGAGAGTGAAAAGCTCAATGCATGGTTTGAAGTTAAATACGATGAAGGGCTGATGATGAGCCCTCTGAGTTTAACCTTTCAAGGTCGCAAGGAACGATATAACGAGATTGATGACGTGACTGAGGCTGCCGAGCTTGAGAAACTTGAGTGGAAAGGCGATTCTGTTAAAGAAATGAAGGCAACCTTTAACTACAGCAAACTCAGCGATGCTGCCAAGATCTCTTATGACCTATGGGAGCATCAATATGAATCTGGTTTAGCCGCTAAGCCTTTTATGCGCCGAGGTTATGTTTTTCATCAAATGAACGGCATCCATTCGTTCTATCCAACGTTAATGATGAATTATCATCGGGTCGAGACAGAGCAAGACATGAAAGACTACGTGTCGCGTCTTAGCGCCATCGGCGGTGCGTTGGCCGAACTTACTGGTCAAGCAAAACTCTCTGCAGGTGAGGGCGTTCGCCCCCCACGTTTTGCCTATCAGACCGTTGTTAAGGAAGCACAGTCAATTATTTCTGGTGTTCCATTTGACACAGGTAGCGACGATTCGTCCCTGTGGGCTGATGCAAAGACGAAGACCGCTGTATTAGTTGAATCAGGAGTAGTCACACAAGAGCAGGGCGATGCACTGCTAAAGACGGCGCGCAACGCATTGATTAATGATCTTGCCCCTGGGTATCAAACCTTGATCACCTTTATGAACGACGACATAAAAAATACCAGCGAGAGTGCCCTAGGTGTACATGCACTGCCGGACGGTTCGGCCTATTATGAGTATCGACTTAAAAATATTACTACCACGGATATGAGCGCTGAAGAGATTCATCAACTGGGTCTTGACGAGGTGAAGCGTATTCGCGGCGAAATGGAAGTCATCAAGGAGAAAGATGGCTTTACGGGTACGCTACAAGAATACTTTACCAAGATTAGAGACAGTAAAGATGATGAAAAATACTACTATGACAACACCGATGAGGGACGACAAGCCTATATTGATGATGCCACCGCTGCTATTGAAAGCCTTAAAAAAGAGCTGCCTAATTATTTTGGTATCCTGCCCAAGGCTGATTTAGTGGTCAAGCGCGTTGAAGCGTTTCGTGAGCAAGATGGTGCACCTCAGCACTATTATCGTGGTACTCCGGATGGCTCTCGGCCGGGTGTTTATTACGCGCACCTTTCAGATATGAAGGCCATGCCAAAAAATGAACTAGAAGTTATTGCTTACCATGAGGGGTTGCCAGGGCATCACATGCAAATCTCCATCGCGCAAGAACTTGAGGGGATTCCAAAATTCCGTACTCAAGCGGGCAGTACTGCCTATAGCGAAGGCTGGGCGCTCTACACTGAGGCCTTAGCCAAAGAAATGCCAAATACTTATATTACCTTAGGCTCTGAGTTTGGACGCTTAGGTAGTGAGATATGGCGAGCGATTCGACTCGTCGTGGATACAGGGATGCATCACAAACAATGGTCACAGCAGGACGCGGTCAATTTTTTCACAGAAAACTCCCCAGCGCCACTGCAGACCATTGAGACAGAAGTTCGACGTTATCTGGTCATTCCTGGTCAGGCCACGGCTTATAAGATTGGTATGATCGAGATTCAGCGCTTACGCAAGATTTCGGAAGACCAGTTAGGTGATAAGTTCGATATAAGAGCGTTTCACGATACAGTGTTAAGTGGCGGTGCTTTGCCATTGAGCATGCTCGAGAGGCAAGTAAAGAGCTGGATCGCGGAGACATTAATTAACTAACTAGTGTTGTCTTAGGCTTGGACTTGAGGGTCGGTCTGTTTCACAAGGAGATAGAAATATTATGGCATCCACAGAGCCGACGAATACGCAACTAAGAGAAATCGCAGAGGCTGACCAAGAATCGCCTTTTGATATGATTAACCTTATTAAATATCGTCCCACCGCAATTTACGAATCAGCGGCAGATAATGCTATCGGGCGGAGCGGGCGGGCAGCTTACCAAGAATATGGCATGGTGGCGTTTCCTAAGATTATTGGGATGGGTGGTAGCCTAGTTTATAAAGGAACATGTGAGCATCAATTTGTTGGTGATGAATCGCAGAACTACGATGACGTGATCATTGTCAGATACCCGTCTCGGAGAGCCTACCTTGAGATGTTCAATTCAGTAGAGTACCAACAAGCAATAAAGCATCGTATAGCTGGGTTAGAGTATAGGGTTTTGCATGAAAGTAGGTCGCCCAACATTGGGTAGTTTAGCTGGGGAAAGCTGCATGGGTTATCAGGCTATCGATATTTCAGAGTATTGCTACCTCTACCTTTCCGTTATGTCCGCTAATCTCAATTAGTAGACATAGGTAGACAATCCACAATACCCCTGATACAGTACTGTTTTAGCACTATAACTATTTATAGGACATTGACACTTATGTCTAAGGTATTTACGGCTTGTCCATTGTTCGACGCTCACAAGACGTTCGTCACGCTTCCTATGGGTGCCGCTATGCTGCATGACTATCCAGACTCTAAACAGTTCGTCTCCAAGATTACTGAGCAGATCCCCGATGCCCAGAAAGAGTTTTTTTACACCGCATCCTTTCTTAAAAGCTACAGTCGCAAAAGTGAAGCCACTTATCGTAGTTATCGCAACGAAGTTGAACGTTTGTTACTTTGGTCGTGGACTGTAGCCAACAAGAGCGTTATCGCACTTAGACGGCCTGATTTAGAGGCTTACTTTGATTTTGTGCACAGTCCGCCTGCACATTGGGTGGCAACATCTGTGGCCGATCGATTTAGGCCGATCGACGGACAGGCTCGTCAAAATCAAAACTGGCGGCCATTTGTCGTGAAAATCGCCAAACAGGATCGTCGTAAAGCGTTAGACAGCGGTTTGACTATCCCGACAACCACCAGCGGTCATTCGTTATCTCACGAAGCCATGAAGATATGTTATTCAGCACTGTCATGCTTCTATGATTATTTAACCGACGAGGGTTATGCCTTTGGCAATCCAATTCCGGCGATTCGTAAACAATCGCCGTTTCTCATTAAGGGCGCAACCTATAAAAGTATTAAGCGTTTGTCTGACTTGCAATGGGACTTTGTTTTAGACTGCGCAAGAGCCGCTGCGGATAAGGATATCGAGCATGAGCGAACATTATTTGTAATTGCCATGCTTAAAACCCTGTATCTGCGGGTTTCTGAGCTGTCTGATCGTAATAATTGGGAGCCAGTGTGGAAGCATTTTTGGCAAGACAGTGATGGTAATAGCTGGTTAAAGGTCCTTGGCAAAGGCAATAAAATACGTGATGTATCAGTACCAAGCTCTCTGAGCCCCTATATTGTGCGTTATCAGGACTACAGGCAGTCTCAAAGTATTAGTTTTGGCCTAAATGCAGCATTAGTGGCTAAAAATCGAGGTGTGGGGGGTATGACTGCTCGACAGTTGAGAAGGATTGTTCAGCATGCGTTTGATTTGGCCCACGATAAAATGGCGGCAGAAGGCTTTGTTGATGAGGCTCAAGCGTTGCGTGAGGCAACAACCCATTGGTTACGGCACACTGGAGCATCAAAAGACATTGCTACGCGCCCTCTTAAGCACATGGCTGATGACTTGGGCCATGCCAGTATGGGTACTACTGACCAAGTTTATATCCAGTCAGATATGAAAGATCGTGCCCGTAGCGGCAAACAGAGAGAGGTATGATTTAAATATATAAAACAGTTATTTAAATCATATATTAAAGGTAATTTATTGAAAAAACCAAGAGATGCTAGTCACTCATCTCTTGGGGTTTAAAGATCTAGTTCGCTACTTTAGAGTATATGCCTTGATGATAAAGGTATCGCTTAGCATATCAATATCAATAACATCGAGGTTTTGACTGCCATCACTAATCTGGACTACTTGGCGAATCTGCACGACAGATCCCTTTCTAGTCCATACGCCTCTGGTGACGCCGCCAACAACGGTATCCGAATTGATTGCCCCCCGCCCTGTCCCACTTACAAAGCCACTGACTCTGTCAGCGTTGTAACTAAGTTTGTAGGTAACATAGACAGTCCCGTACTCGCCCATGGTTCCTTTGGCGTTAATGACGGTTTCTGTATCGCCCAGCGTCAATGAGGTCATAGTCATTTCAGAATCAGCTTGACGTTTTTCTAGTGCTAAAGCACCTCCTTGTTCGTGATGTCCTGCATAAGATGTCTGGACAAAAGCGAGCAATAGTATACTTATCAGTACTTTTTTCATTGAAATCTCCAGTTATTTATTAAATTCAGAAAACAAAGAATACCGATTTTCACAATTGGTGTATAGCGTCTATTTATACGTGGATAGCTGTTTTTATCATTTTCCATAGAGCGTGCTAGTATGCTCCTCTGCAAACAACTATAAGAATTCAAAATGTCTCTAGACCAACAAATAGACCAGCTCATAAAACCCATAGCGCAGGGTTTATCCGACATTGTTTTTTACCAAATTAGTGTGTTTGGACAAGGCTTTCCGCTGATTGTGTTGTGGTTGGTTACCGCCGCCGTATTTTTTACTGCTTATCTAGGCTTCATTAATATTCGTGGTTTTTCAAGTGCCATTAGTATTATTAGTGGTAAAAACGGAAAACCGAGGGGCCCGGGTGAGATTTCACACTTTCAGGCGCTATCAACGGCGATATCTGGGACGGTGGGAGTCGGTAATATTGGCGGTGTTGCAGTGGCCATTACATTGGGTGGCCCAGGTGCAGCATTTTGGCTATTTATGGCAGGTTTTCTGGGCATGTCGACTAAGTTCGTCGAATGTACTCTAGGTGTTAAGTATCGGCGCGAGAACGCTGATGGGTCCGTATCAGGCGGCCCTATGTATTATTTAGAGCGTTATTTATTAGATCGAGGGTTTCCACAATTAGGTAAATTACTCGGCGGCTTTTATGCGTTGTCGCTTGTGATAGGTTGTTTTGGTATTGGTAATATGTTCCAGTCCAATCAGGCTTACGTACAGGTTTTAAGCATTACAGGTGGTGAGGACAGCTTTTTTGCTGACAAAGGATGGTTGTTCGGTCTGCTGTTGGCCAGTTCCATAGGCGCTGTAATCATTGGTGGCATTCGTTCAATCGCCAATGTGGCCTCAAAAATAGTGCCCTTTATGGCGGTTCTGTATGTGTTCTCTGCGATTCTTATTATTGCTATGAGTGCTGAGCATTTACTAGGCGCCATTGGGCTGATCGTGTCTAGTGCATTTGAGGCTAGTAGCGTAACGGGCGGCGCGGTTGGTGCTATGATTATTGGGTTTCAACGTGCCGTCTTTTCTAACGAGGCTGGTATTGGGTCGGCGTCCATTGCACATTCGGCGGTTAAAACCGATGAGCCAGTGACCGAAGGACTTGTTTCGCTACTGGAGCCATTCATTGATAGCATGGTGATATGCACCCTCACCTCTTTGGTGATTGTTACAACTGCGTATCCCAACGGCCTTATGGATGGCGGGCTTGAAGGTATAGCTCTTACATCTGCGGCCTTTGCTCATCATGTTAGCTGGTCGCCCTATGTAATGAGCATAGCTGCCCTGTTGTTTGCATTCTCCACAAGTATTGCTTGGGCCTACTACGGCCTAAAGGGGTGGACCTATCTGTTTGGCGAAGGCGTAATTACGCAGCTGATCTTTAAAGGGATATTCTGTGGATTTATCTGTCTCGGCTGCATGATTCAGTTGTCTGCGGTCCTCGATTTCTCTGATGCAATGGTATTTTTGATTGCTGTTCCCAACATCATTGGCTTGTATTTATATGGACCAGAAGTAAAACGGGATTTGAAAGCCTACTTGGCGAAATACGGTTAATAAATAAGAGTTTATTTAGAATGGAATTACGGGTCGCTATTTTGCGTGCTGACGATGTCAGGCCGGAACTTGCTGGAACCTTTGGAGAATACCCTGAAATGTTTGAGGTGTTGCTTAGTGACGCCAATATAGGGCGCGCTCTCACAGACCAGGTATTACTTAGAACAGAGGCTTTTAGAGCCAATCAAGGAGTTTATCCCGCCAATATTGACGATTATGACGCGTTTATCATTACCGGTAGTAAAAGTGGCGTGTATGAGGACCTACCCTGGATTACTGTATTAGGGGACTTTGTGAAGCTACTCTATCAACGTAAGAAAAAGTTGATCGGCATTTGCTTTGGCCATCAGTTGATTGCTAGCGTGCTGGGCGGCGAGGCTGGCAAGGCTTCAACGGGTTGGAAGATTGGGGTTAAGGTCGCAAGCCTGAATGGTGATTTTGTTAATAAATTTTCCGGCACTGAACGCTTCAAACTGCTGTATAGCCACCAAGATCAAGTGTTTAAAACCGCTATAGGGGCTCGTATTCTTGCCTCTACGCCAGGTTGCCCTATTGCCATGACATCACTTGATGAGCACGTATTAACCCTTCAAGGCCATCCTGAGTTCTCTAGTGCCTATGCCGGCGCTCTTTATCAATTGCGAAAGGACGCTTACCCACAAGACTGCTTTAAGGAAGCAGTAGAGTCATTAGGTGAAGATACAGACCATCTGGCCGTAGCCCGCTGGATGATCGATTTTATGGTCAGTTAGTAGGGTTTGTCTCCATCTATAACGATACGCTCAAGACATCTGTGAGCAGGAAAGTAGTCGTTGATTGGTTTGTGCTGCGTGCTGCGGTTGTCCCACATGGCTATACAGTTTACATCCCACGAAAAGCGGCACGTAAACTCTGCTGTTTGAATATGCTCAAACAGAAACCCCAAAATTGCCTTACTTTCATCTTTTGGAAGCCCGACAATATGCGTAGTGAATAGCGCATTGACGAAAATAACTCGCTTGCCACTCTCTGGATGCGTTCGAATAACGGGGTGAACTACCGGCGGATTATCTAAAACAGCCTTCTCTAGACGTGCCTTACCTCCGCTCTCTGCCAGACTTTCTCGAAAGCCGTAAGAAAAATCATGTACCGCGTTAAGACCTGACAAAAAAGACTGCATTGCTGGAGACAGCGCATCATAGGCGGCTGTCATACTTGACCAGAGTGTATCTCCGCCCTTTTCAGGGATAATCTTAGAGCGCAGTACCGTGCCCAATGGCGGATGCGCTCTAAACGTCATATCACTATGCCAGCATTCTATTTTACTAGGTTTTTCAGCCGTACTCTCCAGAATAGTAATTTCAGGAAAGTTTTCCACGGTATCGTAGGCCGGATGGCTTTGCAGCGGACCAAAGGATGATGCCAATGCATGTTGTTGTGCAGGGCTTACATCTTGATCACGAAAAAATAGAACCTCATGCTGAACCAGTAACTCACGAATTACTTTGTAAGTAGCTGCATCTGTATCTTTGGTAAGGTCGATACCGCTAACCTCTGCACCTAGGGCCCCGCTGACAAGCTTAATTTCCATGATGACCACCTCGCAGATGTAGACTAAACACTATATTTATCATTAGCTTACGCTGTAAATCTAAAATAACCTGAACCCTTAGTGACCCGTGAATAAGGCGCTGCTCCTAATGATTACACGTTGAGTAGTAGGTGCTCACGCTCCCACGACGATATTACCCGATTGAACTCTTCAAATTCTACCAGTTTTATGGAGGTATAAAGCTGTATGAATTTTTCGCCAAAGATGTCAATGATCTCTTGGTTCTCTTGAAGTCCGCGCAAAGCCTCTTCTAATGTACGCGGCACATCAATATCTTCTTCGTAGGCATTGCCTTCAAACGCTGCGGACGGTTGAATCTTGTTTTTCATGCCCAGGTAACCACAGGCAAGCGTTGCGGCTATTGCCAGGTATGGGTTAATGTCCGCGCCCGGAAAGCGATTCTCAATACGATAGTTTTTAGGGCCTGCGTCAGGGACACGAAGCCCTGTAGTGCGATTGTCATAACCCCAGTGTAAGTTGATTGGCGCAGATACTTCGCGCGTGAAACGTCGGTAAGAATTAACATTAGGTGCATACAGGCTCATCACAAAAGGCGTGTACTTTTGCAGCCCACCCAAATAATGAAAGAAAGCTTCGCTGTATTCCCCTTTTTCGTTGGTGAAAATATTCGCTCCAGTGGTAGCGTCGAGAATACTCTGGTGAATATGCGTGGCAGAGCCAGGCTCATCGGCCATAGGCTTAGCCATGAAGGTGGCATAGATATCTTCCTGTAGCGCAGCTTCCCGAACTGTTCGCTTAAAGGTGAAAACCTGATCGGCAAGATCTAATGGCTCGCCATGGATAAAGTTAACTTCAAGCTGTGCTGCGCCCGATTCGTGTATCAGAGTGTCGATATCAAGATTCATCGCTTCACAATAGCCGTACATGCCTTCGACAAACGGCTCAAATTCATTGGCAGCATCGATACTATATGACTGTCGAGCTGTCTCTGGACGACCAGAACGACCAATCGGCGGCTTTAAAGGAAGGCCTGGGTTTGGGTTCTTCTCAACCAAGTAAAACTCCATTTCGGGCGCTATTATCGGCTTTAAGCCATCCTTTTCATAAAGAGCTAGGACTCGTTTGAGTACGTTGCGACTGGAGAATGGGTGGGGCTTTCCATCTTTGGTAAAGCAATCGTGAATAATTTGACCTGTGCTTTCGTTGGCCCACGGTACTAAGCGCTTGGTCTTAGCGTCAGGCTCCAACAGCATATCACCATCAATAGTGTCCAACAGTTCCCAAAAGTCGTCAGAGTACTCACCAGTGACTGTCTGAGCCAAAATACCCTCAGGTAGACGACTATCTTCCTTCAAAAACTTTTTTGCAGGAATAAACTTACCACGCGCATTACCCGTCATGTCAGGCACTAAGCACTCTACTTCAGTAATCTTGTGTTCTTTCAGCCAGCTCTCAATATCTTGCGTGTCGGTCATGGGGCACCTTTGTGCTTTAAAGTTGAATGATTGTTCAATTAAAGTTGAATTATTATTCAAAAAGACCATAATGTCAATCTTCACTTACTTACGGCGGTTCAATTATGCACAGCTACTACGATGCGACAGCCAATACCCGAGCCCTACATCCAAGCCTCCAGAGTCACGAGCGTGCAGATATTTGTATTATTGGCGCAGGATATACTGGCCTCTCTTCTGCCTTGCACCTGGCACAACGTGGTTACAAAGTGATCGTGTTAGAAGCTGAGATGGTCGCCTTTGGAGCCTCTGGTCGTAACGGGGGTCATGTGGGTATTGGTCAGCGCGCTGATCAGGCCGATTTGGAAGATAAGCTAGGCCATGATGCAGCTAGTGTTCTTTGGGATATGGGACTGGAGGCGGTTGATACCGTAAAGGCACTAATTAGCGATCATGATATTAAGTGCGACTTAAAGCATGGTGATATGCATCTAGCCCATAAAGCACGGCTGTGCGATGGGCTTAAGAAAGAAGTAGAGTTTTTAGCGGATCGCTACAACTTTACTGATATGGAGTACATTCCTCAAGAGCGACTCAGTGAGTTTGTAGGTTGCGACGGGTTTTATGCAGGTATCTGGGACAAGGCTTCTTGTCACTTGCACCCTTTAAATTATGCCCTTGGACTAGCAGATGCGGCAGTAAAAGCTGGCGTGACGATCTATGAGCACTCTCGTGTTCTTTCCTACGGCGGCACTCCTCTGGTGATAAAAACCGGTGAGGGTCAGGTGACTGCTACAGAAATAATATTGGCCTGTAATGGCTATATTGAAAAATTAGAGCCGAAGATCAACGGCTACATCATGCCTATTAACAATTTTGTGCTTGCCACTGAGCCACTGAGCGATGAGTTAGCCAACGCTATTATTCCGAAAGACACTTCAATGGCTGATAGCCGGTTTGTGATTAATTATTGGAAACTCTCCGCTGATAATCGATTAGTATTTGGGGGAGGTGAAAATTATCGACGTGGATTTCCGAAGGATATCAAGAACTTCGTGCGTAAGTACATGTTGCAAATCTATCCCCAGTTAGGCAGTACAAAAATCGACTATGGTTGGGGTGGAACACTGGCGATTACTATGAATCGTTTACCGCATTTTGGCCGCGTCGGGGATAATATCTGGCACATGCAGGGTTACTCTGGTCATGGTGTGCCTACGGCAACGTTTGCAGGAAAGCTGGTTGCGGAGGCCATCAGTGGTAAATTGGAACGATTCGACGTGATGGCGCAACTACCTACTCACAAATTTCCTGGCGGTACGCTGCTACGTTGGCCCGGTATGGTTTCAGCAATGCTCTATTACTCACTTCGTGATCGATTTTAAGGAAAGTTATTATGCCGACACTTAGAAAACTTGCCCCAAGATCAACGCCTATCCAAAAACGGGCCTTACAGCGCCGTGAAGAGATTTTAACGGCTACCGCTCAGTTGCTGGAGAAAGTCGGCCAAGATGACCTAACCACTATCCTGGTTGCGAAAACAGTCGGTGTTTCTGTAGGGACTCTTTATCATTACTTTCCCAATAAATACGCTATTTTGTATGCATTGGCTGAACGATGGTTAAGCGAAATGGATGTTGGACTGCGAGAGTTAGAGCAGTTCCCTATTGAAACACTCAGCCTTAAAAAATTCGTCGAGATGAGTACCGAACGAATGCTACTTAGCTACCAAAATCAAGAGGGATTGTTACCTTTGGTTCAGGCGATGTTCGGCGTTCCCGAACTCAAGGAGCTGGACTGTTTACATGATGAGACTATTATCGTGGCCATGGCACGCATGTTTAAGCGCCTGGAGATAGCTGATAACCGCTCTGAGCTTGAGAGATTAGGACGGCAATGGCTAGAGTTAACTCATGCCCTACTCTTAGTCATCGTCCATCAAGATGACCAAGATGCCGGAAAAAGCTTATCAGACTTAAAATATCTAAGTCTATGCCTACTCGAGCGTGCCAAAAGCCAGTTTTAGCGAGTCGGTTCGCGCATGGTGACAAATTCTTCTGCTGCCGAGGGATGAATACCCACTGTGGCATCGAAATGAGCTTTAGTCGCGCCAGCTTTTATAGCGATCCCAATACCCTGAATTATCTCTGCGGCGTGTTCCCCCACCATATGACATCCAATGACCTTGTCGGTAGCCTTATCAACAATTAGTTTCATACTGATACGGTCGTTGCCACCACCCAACGTTTGCAACATCGGTTTGAAGTCAGACGTATAGACAGCAATATTGTCAAAGCTCTCTAGCGCAGCCTCCTCGCTCAAGCCTACGGTACCAAACTCAGGCTGACAAAATACTGCGGTAGGGATATTGTCATAATCAATCGACGCCTGACCTTGCCCGTATAAGTGATCTACTAGCACCATCGCCTCTTGAATAGCCACAGGGGTAAGTTGTACACGGTCAATAACATCACCCAGGGCATAGATAGAAGGTTCTGAGGTTTGGAAATGTTGGTTCACGGGAATAGACCCGTCTTTGCGTAACTCTATGCAGGCAGTTTCAAGTCCGAGCTCGGCGGTATTAGCAATGCGGCCCGTTGCATAAAGCACTAGTCCGGTAGACATAGAGTCGCCCGAGGCAAAGTTAACTTGCAAGATATCACTGTTCTTTTCGATAGTTGTTATCTGTGTTTCCAGATGCATATGTACGCCTTTGTTACGCATCCCTAGCGTAATTTTATCACTCATCTCTCGATCAAAGGATTTGAGTAGATGACTGCCGCGATAGACCAGATGTGTATCTACGCCCAAGCCATTGAGGATGCCTGCAAATTCAACCGCAATATAGCCACCACCAACAATCACAGCGGTTTTAGGTAGTTGATCTAAAAAGAACATCTCATTGGAACTAACAGCATGCTCACTACCGGGAAACGAAGGGATGAACGGCCAGCCTCCGGTAGCGACCAGAATAGTGCGCGCCCGGATAGATTTTCCGTTGATAGACACTGTATTAGGACCAACTACCGTAGCCCGACCGTCAAACAACTCAGCGCCACTGTTGTCGATTAGCGTTTGGTAAATAGCATTTAGTCGCTCTATTTCGGTAGTTTTATTATCCCTTAAGGTCGGCCAATCAAGGACCAGTTCGTTCGCTTGATTCCAGCCGAAACCCTTACTGGCATGCAGCTGCTCGGGAAACTGCGAGGCATAAACAAACAGCTTCTTGGGAACACAGCCGACATTCACACAGGTACCGCCAAGGTAGCGCTCCTCGGCAATAGCGACCCTTTTACCTTTGGCAGCGGCCATTCTTGCTGCTCGCACACCGCCAGAACCAGCACCAATTACAAATAGATCATAATCAAATAAATCAGACATCAAAATTCCTTGTCAGTGACGGGTAGCGTAATAGCTATGCTTGGATCGAAGTAGCACCGTTCATTAATGGGCGTAATACTTCTGGTATCTCAATGGTACCGTCTTCTCGCTGATAATTTTCCATTACCGCAAGCAATGTGCGTCCTACCGCAAGCCCTGAGCCATTAATGGTATGGAGTAATTCAGGTTTTCCCTGCTCATTGCGATAACGAGCTTTCATACGACGAGCCTGGAAGTCAGTAAAGTTACTGCATGAGGATATCTCACGGTATTTGCTCTGGGATGGAAGCCATACTTCAATGTCATAGGTCTTTGCGGCTGAAAACCCAAGATCTCCCCCGCAAAGTGTTACTGTCCTATAGGGTAGTTTAAGCTTCTGCAGGATAGCTTCTGCATGGCCAAGGAGCTCCTCTAGAGCGTCCCACGACGTATCGGGATGGACGAATTGCACCATTTCAACCTTTTCGAACTGATGCTGGCGAATCATGCCACGAGTGTCTCGTCCATAAGAGCCGGCTTCGCTACGAAAACAAGGCGTATGTGCGACAAACTTGATCGGTAACTCATCAATGATCTCGTTGCGATAAATGTTGGTTATCGGTACTTCTGCCGTCGGTATTAGATAAAACCCACGCTCATCCTCGAGCTTAAATAAATCTTCTTCGAACTTGGGTAACTGACCGGTACCAAAAAGTGACTCACGGTTTACAATGTATGGCACATAGACTTCTTCGTAACCATGCTCATGAATATGTGTATTGAGCATGAATTGGGTTAATGCTCTATGTAAGCTAGCCAAACCCCCGCGCATTTGGGAGAACCGTGAACCGGTGATTTTAGCCGCACGGTCAAAATCTAACTGGCCCAAGTCTGAGCCTAGATCAACATGATCTTTGGGCTCAAAGCCTAGGGTTACCGGAGTGCCCCAGGTGCGTAGTTCAATATTATCATCCTCGTCATTACCTGCTGGAACTGACGGATGAGGTAGGTTCGGAATACCCTGCACAAGCGTATCTAATTGCTCCTGAACGGACGCCAATGCCGCATCTGCCTCGGCCGATTCATTTTTTAACTGCTCACCCTTTTGCTTTAAAGGCTCAACGTCTTCACCTTTAGCTTTAGCCTCACCCATAAGCTTACCCATGGACTTAGAGTAGGCATTACGTTCCTGCTGAACACCCTCTGCGAGCAATTGAAGCGCCTTTCGTTGCGCCTCTAAGGCCAAAAAACCATCGCAGTCTAGCTCAAAGCGTTTTACCGTTAATTGTTCGGCAATACTCTCTAAGTTCGAGCGCAGTAACTTGGGGTCAATCATGTTCTATTCCTTACAAAAGTCGTGTGAGCCAAATTGCGCTGCTGATAGCGATTAGGCATAAAATAACGGTCGCTAGCATATACACCAATGACATAAAAACATGGCCATTTTGCCACAGACCAAGGGCATCAAGCGAGAACGCTGAGAAAGTTGTGAACGCGCCGAGAAAGCCGATCATTAACAGACTCCGCATCTCTGAGGGCATCGCGGCCTTCTCTACGATGAGGACAAACAAAATTCCCATCGCAAAACTACCTAGTACGTTGATCGCAAGTGTGGCATAGGGAAATTTGTGGCTAGATACGTCAAATATATAGGTACTAAGTGCATAGCGGGCTAAAGAGCCTAGTGCACCGCCGATAGCTACTGCAAACCAATGCATTATTTATTGTCCTTGTTTGTAAGGCCGCCAGTATCATCGAGACTGCGCAAGTAATCTAGTTTTTCACTAATCTTCTTTTCTAGGCCCCGATCAGTAGGAAAGTAGTACTGCTTACCAGCTAACTCTTCTGGCATATAGCTTTCGCCTGCTGCGTAAGCCCCCTCTTCGTCATGAGCGTAACGATAATCTTTCCCATAATCCAAGTCTTTCATCAGCGACGTTGGCGCATTGCGAAGATGCACGGGCACATCATAGGTGGGCAAAGATTTTACATCTGCCATAGCTGCATTAAAAGCACTATACACAGCATTACTTTTAGCCGCAGCTGACATGTAAATAACTGCCTGAGCTAAGGCTAACTCACCTTCGGGACTACCCAGTCTTTCCTGCACGTTCCAGGCACTTAACGCTAAATCTAGGGCTCTTGGGTCTGCATTGCCGATATCTTCATTAGCGATTCGCACTAAGCGTCTGGCCAAGTATATCGGATCACAACCGCCATCCAGCATCCGGCACAACCAGTAAAGTCCCGCATCAGTAGACGAACCACGAATGGCTTTATGAAGCGCCGAGATCTGATCGTAGAAATACTCTCCCCCTTTGTCGAAACGCCGACTGTCTCCCACTAAAATCTGTTCTAGAATGGCACTATCGATTACCGAATCTTCATCAGTACCTTGCCCGGCAAGATCACTGGCTATCTCTAAAAGATTGAGGGCTCTCCTTGCATCTCCATCCGCAGCGACGGCCAGCATTGATAAAGCTTTTTTTTCAAACTGAAGCTTTTGATGCCCTAACCCATGCTCGGTGTCTATCAAGGCTTGTTCTACCACCGTGGCAATATCTTCTTCAGTAAGACTTTTCAAAACATAGACGCGACAGCGCGATAGCAGAGCATTATTAAGCTCAAAAGATGGGTTTTCAGTGGTTGCTCCAATAAACACAACGGTCCCATCTTCAACAAAGGGCAAAAAGGCATCCTGCTGGGATTTATTGAAACGATGTACCTCATCCACAAATAATATCGTTTTACGACCGCGCACATCTCGTTGTTCTTGCGCCTTAGCTATAGCGCTACGTATTTCTTTCACCCCTGACAGAACCGCTGAAATACTTTCAAAGTGTGCATCCACCCGATGCGCAATTATCTTTGCGAGCGTAGTTTTCCCGACACCTGGCGGCCCCCAAAAAATCATCGAGTGCAATAGACCGCCATCGATAGCTTCGCGCAACGGTCTATTAGGGGCTATGAGATGCTGTTGACCATAGAAGTTATCGAGGCTATTTGGGCGCATGCGAGCCGCTAGTGGCCGGTAGATTTCTTGGCTAAAGAGATCATCTGACATTGTTAATTACGTCTACCTGATCGGGAATAATAAAGCTAAAGACGGCCTCATCGATCATCTGGTTAAGGCCAAGCTCAGCTAAATCAATGACAGTACGCTGATCTAGAGTATCTATGACGGAGATAGACTCAGGCGCGAATCCCACAAACCTGATATCAATACGCCTAAATAGACTCCCTTGCTCTTTAGGTGTCAGACTAAATAACTGGGTGTCCGTCCCTATTCCTTGCAAAGCGATCATGTAACGTTCATCGAGATCTGTATTGTCACCACTAAGCAAGCCAATAGGCGTCGACTTAAATTGACCTGCCATGCTCTCAATCACTACCTGCTCTAGATCGGGGTCATATATCCACAATACGGTTCCATCAGAAACCAGCTTCTGTTCCATGGGCTGGGTCACATGCCAGAGCATCTTGCCTGGCTTGGCGAGTTTAAACACGCCTTCAGATGACTCTAAGACCGTACCATCAGCGTCAAATAACTGTTGGGCAAAAGTGCCCGACATGGAATCTAGTGGCTGTAATAGCGCCGATAATTTTTCGGATACAGTCAGACTATAAACTGAGTTGCTAGCGGCCATAATGAGCCCAAAGACGATACATCGATAAATATTCATAACGGTTCTTTCTTTAAAAAACTTATTTATGGTTGGGCGTCAAAATCTCGCGGGCGCCATTGCTACTCATGGGGCTGACGATACCACTCTCTTCCATTTGCTCAATTAATCGAGCAGCTCTGTTATAACCAACCCTCAACTTGCGCTGAACGGACGATATTGATGCTTTTCGACTCTCCAGAACGAAGGCCACAGCCTCGTCATATAGTGGATCCGATTCGGCACTGTCACCGCCTTCTTCTCCACCTTCAAAGCCAGGAACGGCAATGGAAGATACTGCGCGTTCGTCGGTAATCTCTGATAGATAATTCGGCGCACCGCGGCGCTTCCAATCCGCGACTACTTTATGCACTTCGTGGTCGTCAACAAACGCGCCATGTATACGTTCTGGTACGCTGGTACCAGGCGGTAAATACAGCATATCCCCGTGTCCCAGCAGTTGCTCTGCACCGCCTTGGTCTAGAATGGTGCGTGAATCAATCTTCGAGGATACCTGGAAGGCTATTCGAGTCGGTACATTTGCTTTTATTAGACCTGTAATAACGTCAACCGAGGGTCTCTGGGTCGCTAAAATCAGGTGGATTCCCGCAGCGCGGGCTTTTTGCGCAATACGTGCTATTAATTGTTCTACTTTTTTACCAACAATCATCATCATGTCAGCAAACTCATCGATGACTACAACAATGTAAGGCAATGATTCCAGCGTGGGTGCCTCAGGGGCTTCCTGCTCTGCGTCCCAACCCATGGCACTAGGGTCAAACGTCCACAGCGGATCAACAATTGGATTCTCAGCCTTAATAGCATCTTCAATTTTTCGGTTATAACCAGCAATATTACGCACACCGAGGGCAGCCATAAGCTTATAGCGACGCTCCATTTCGCCAACACACCAGCGCAAACCACTTGCGGCATCCTTCATATCGGTGATTACCGGTGTCAATAGATGCGGTATATCATCATAAATTGAGAGCTCCAACATCTTTGGGTCTATCAGTATTAGTTTGACCTCGTCGGGGGATGCCTTGAACAAAAGACTCAATAGCATCGCATTTATACCAACTGACTTACCTGAACCGGTAGTACCAGCAACTAATAAGTGAGGCATTCGAGCCAGATCAGCGACTGTCGGCACACCGGCGATATCATTGCCTAGAGCTAATGTTAGCGGCGATGTCGAGTTGTCGTAAGCCTCGGAGGAAAGAACTTCGCTCAACCTGACCATTTCACGCTTTTCGTTAGGAATCTCAATACCTACAACTGATTTTCCGGGAATAACCTCAACAACACGTACACTGATGACGGCCATTGAACGCGCCAAATCTTTGGCCAACCCACTGATCCGGCTAACCTTAATGCCTGGCGCAGGTTGGATCTCAAAGCGAGTAACCACAGGCCCCGGAAGAACTTCAACGACTTCAGCGCTGATTCCAAAGTCTTGGAGCTTTAACTCTAACAACCTAGAAAGGTGCTCTAAAGAATCGGCGCTATATCCTGTCACGCCTTTTTTATCCGCAGGGTCCAGTAGGTTAATGGGTGGTAGTGAACCGACCACTTTACTATCATCGAACAGCTTCTGTTGCTGCTCTCGCAGCACGCGTGGGCTCTGCGGTGTTACTTGTACTGCAGGTTGTATTGCCGGCGGCGTTCTGAACTGCTGTTTCTTTACGGCGGTCTCTACTTTGACGATCCGCTCTGCGACTGCAGCCTTGGCCTTCTTTTTATCCTCAACGCGAATTTTACGCTGTATGTACCAATGGCTCAGAGAATCAATAGTGATCATAGTCAACAGACCGAGCCGATCAATAAGCTTGAACCATGAAATATCAGTAAAAACAGTCAACCCCCATAAGAACAGCGCAAGCAGCAGCAGCGTACTGCCCGTATGGCTGAAAATGGCAATAATTGCATCGCCAGTATATTTACCCAAAATCCCCCCCATTCCTTCGGGGAATGAATTGGAGATATCCTGGTATTGAATATTGGCTAGAGATGTGGCGCTGATCATCACTAGCATAAATCCGATGACACGCAGAACCCATGCCGCAGAGTCAAACTGATCTGCCTCGTCGAGAAAGTAGGTTCGCAAGATTTGAACTGCACGCAACCCTAACAATAACGGTAACAAATAAGCCATCATTCCAAATAGCGCAAAGGAGATATCTGACATCCAAGCACCCGCGGGCCCAATTAGGTTGCTTACATCCTCTCGAGCCCCGGTGTGTGACCAACCTGGATCTTCTGGAGAGTAGCTAAGTAGCGCCAGCAGCAGAATGATACACACCGCTAACCAGCCGATTAGTGCGCCTTCGGCGAAAAGTAACTTACCCCGCGATGTGAAGGAGATTTCGGCTGATTGAGTTTTTCGCGTTTTTCTTGGCTTTTCGTTAGTCAACGGGGAGCTTCCCTATATTTTCGGCTTGGACAATTGTAGCTGATTCTGTCGTAAACTACAGAACTGAGCGCCTCTTTAATGCAATCCGTGAAATTTAATTAAAAAGGCGTTTGGCGTTATTACAATGATTCTTTATGATGTGCCCCAGATCTGCTTATCACGCGCGACTAACACTGAATTCACCTACATTGAGAACTTTTATGCCTGATATTACTCACTACCCACTGATTATCCTTGGCTCTGGCCCCGCCGGATGGACAGCAGCGGTCTATGCTGCTCGTGCTAACCTCAATCCAGTAGTGATTACAGGTATTCAGCAAGGTGGCCAGTTGACCACAACAACCGATGTTGATAACTGGCCTGGTGACGACGAAGGTGTCCAGGGTCCAGACTTAATGATCCGCATGCAAAAACACGCAGAACGCTTTGATACTAAAACAATTTTTGATCATATTGATTCAGTAGATGTATCAGAAAAACCGTTTAAACTGTTTGGATCGGGAAGCTACACTTGTGACGCACTCATTATTGCAACTGGTGCATCGGCTCAGTATTTGGGGCTCCCAAGTGAGGAGGCATTCATGGGTCGCGGCGTTTCAGCGTGCGCCACCTGCGATGGGTTTTTCTATCGCAATCAAAAAGTCGCAGTTATCGGCGGGGGCAATACTGCCGTAGAAGAGGCGCTGTACTTATCCAATATTTGTTCCGAGGTTGTACTGGTGCATCGTAGAGAAGCTCTGAGAGCCGAAAAGATGCTTCAGGACAAGCTTTTTGAAAAAGAGAAGAATGGCAATATCACCATAGAATGGAACCAAAACCTTGACGAGGTACTTGGGGATGAGGCTGGTGTGACAGGATTACGACTGGCTGCTACGGGTACTTCTGAGACTAAAGAAATCGATGTTAGCGGTGTTTTTATTGCTATTGGGCATAAGCCTAATACTGATATTTTCACCGATAAGCTAGCGATGAAAGATGGATATCTAACCATAGTGGGCGGTTTGAATGGTAATGCAACAGAGACTAGTGTCAAAGGGGTCTTTGCGGCGGGTGATGTCGCTGACCACGTTTATCGCCAAGCGGTCACCTCCGCGGGCAGTGGCTGTATGGCCGCATTAGATGCAGAGCGTTATCTGGACGACTAACTGGTCTACTAACATGCATAACCAAAGGGCTCGATATTAATGAATCTTGCTGTCTTAGATTCCGATAACCCGACATTTCCTCATCCGAGTACTGCGCTGCAGGACCCCGATGGCCTGCTTGCGGTCGGCGGTAATCTTGAGCCTGAGACCCTTATGGCAGCATACCGCCGGGGCATTTTTCCATGGTACCAAGATGAGGACCCCCTACTCTGGTGGAGTCCTAGAGAACGCTGCGTCATTCGCCCAGATCATTTCCATATTTCTACTAGTTTACGCCGACAATTGCGCCAGGCTCGCTATCAAGTAACTTCAGATAAAGCGTTTTTTGAGGTCATTACTGCTTGTGCAGAGCCCCGAGGGGATGGCGGAACATGGATTACGTCGGAAATGATTGACGCCTATAACCGGCTTCATGAATGTGGCAATGCGCACTCCGTTGAAGTCTGGGACGGAGACCAACTAGTGGGTGGGATCTATGGAATACACGTTGGTGGTATATTTTGTGGGGAATCAATGTTTAGCAAAGTCAGCAACGGGTCTAAAATAGCGATTGCCCATCTTCTTCGATGGATGAATGCTGAGGGTCTAGAGATGCTTGACTGCCAGCTTACCAATCCGCATTTAACCTCTCTGGGGTCGGAAATGATGCCGCGAGATAAATTTTTGCAGTGCCTAAGTGCCGCTAATGCGGTGCAAGGGTCTTGGACATTTAACGACCAGCCCTCACGTCCATGGACGAAAGATTAAATATAGCAGTCTGTAAAACTAGGCTTATACTTATACTAATAAAAAGAATATAAAGTGACTCTATGAGTACCGACCACAGCGCCCCGATTCAGCGCATCAAGCTGCTTAAGACGGCTCCTCACTCCTGTAGCTATTTAAGTGGAAAGCGTGCAAGTACGGGTTTTGTTGACCCTGATTTAGCAATTGATGTCGATCTTTATGCGCGTCTTAGCGAGAATGGTTTTCGGCGAAGTGGTTCCTATATTTATACGCCCATGTGCGGGGACTGCAGTGCGTGTGTGTCTGCGCGCATACCGGTAGATTTGTTCACCCAAAGTAGGTCTCAGCGACGTTGCCTCAAAGCTAACAACGACATTAGCGTTACACGCCTGAAAACCATCGACATTACTGAGCACTATGCCGTTTATGCCGATTATATTAACCAACGGCACGCCGACGGCGATATGTACCCACCCGCAGTGGAACAATTTGTAGACTTCTTAGGTACAGCGTGGCATTGCACGCAGTTTCTCGAATTTCGGATTGATAATAGGCTTATTGGCTGTGCAATAGTGGATGTGCTGCCGGATGCGGTGTCAGCAATTTATACGTATTTTGATCCCATTGAGACGCGACGTGGATTGGGTAACTTTGCCGTGCTATATCAGATTGCTATGGCAAAAGAATTGGCTTTGAGTCACGTCTATCTCGGCTACTGGATAGAAGATTGTAAAAAGATGAGCTACAAGCTGCAGTATAAGCCGATTGAGCTTTTGCAGGGAAATACTTGGAAATTGAGCAAATGACTTTGCTATGGCGCCCTTTTTAAGGCAAACTGCGCCTTTTTTAACGGTGTGTAAAACCAGTATGGCGAAAGAAGACCACATAGAATTTGAAGGAGAGGTGATCGACACCCTTCCGAATACAACGTTCAAAGTGAAATTGGAAAATGATCACGTTATCATTGCCCATATTTCAGGCAAGATGCGAAAGCACTACATCAGGATTTTGACCGGCGATAAGGTTAAAGTTGAGATGACGCCCTATGACCTGACTAAGGGTCGCATTACTTTCCGCGAGCGGTAAGCGCAACTCCCCTTTATTGAATCAACGTTTTGCGACAGCTTATGCTGTCGCTTCTGTTTTAACGTCTGTTGTGAGCACAAGTTCATCGTTCTCTACGCTTATGTATGCGGTGCCACCCTTCTCTGCCAAAGACCCGAACAGCACTTCCTCAGCGAGAGGCTTTTTGATCTTCTCTTGTATTAGTCTGTCCATAGGTCTTGCGCCCATTTTGGCGTCATACCCATTGGTAGCCAGCCAGAGCCTTGCTTCATCATCAACCTGAATAAATACCTTCTTGTCATCCAGTTGAGATTGCAATTGCACCAGAAACTTATCTACAACTGTTTTTATAACCTCCATACCCAACTCGCTAAACTGAACAATACTGTCGAGCCGGTTACGGAATTCAGGCGTAAACATCTTCTTAATCGCTTCCATACCATCGGTACGGTGATCTTGGGTAGCAAAGCCAATAGAGGAGCGACTCATAAGCTCCGCACCGGCATTGGTTGTCATTATCAAAATGACGTTTCGGAAATCAGCTTTACGGCCGTTATTATCGGTTAATGTCCCATGGTCCATAACTTGCAATAATAGGTTAAACACATCAGGGTGCGCCTTTTCGACTTCATCCAGCAATATGACCGAGTGAGGCTGCTTATTGACCGCTTCGGTTAACAGACCGCCTTGGTCATAGCCTACATACCCAGGAGGTGCACCTATAAGTCTAGAAACTGTGTGCCGTTCCATGTATTCAGACATATCAAAACGCACTAGTTCAATACCCAAAACATTAGCAAGCTGCTTACATACCTCAGTCTTACCAACACCCGTTGGACCCGCAAACAAGAAACTACCGATTGGCTTACTTCCCTCTCGCAAGCCGGCTCGAGCAAGCTTAATTGACGTAGACAGCGCCTCAATCGCCATATCCTGCCCGAACACGACCATCTTAAGATTAGACGCTAGGTCTTGTAACTGAGCTTTGTCGGACACTGAAACGCTCTTTGCAGGAATTCTCGCTATCTTCGAGATGACCAACTCAATATCGGCTAACCCGACGGTCTTTTTGCGTTTGTAAGCAGGCTGTAACCGCTGGTATGCGCCGGCTTCATCAATCACATCTATGGCCTTGTCAGGTAAGAATCGATCATTTATATGCTTACTGGACAACTCAGCAGCTGCCTTTAGGGCGGGATTAGTAAATTTCAAATCATGGTGCTCTTCAAACCGAGATTTGAGTCCTTTCAAAATTTCAAAGGTCTCATCGATACTGGGCTCCGGAACGTCTATCTTTTGGAAGCGACGAGCCAAAGCATGATCTTTTTCGAAGATGCCTCGATACTCTTGGTAGGTTGTTGAACCTACACAGCGTAACTTCCCAGAGGATAGCAGTGGCTTTAATAAATTGGACGCATCCATTACTCCACCAGATGCTGCACCAGCACCAATAATAGTGTGGATTTCATCAATAAATAGAATCGATTTATCATGCTCGATAAGCTCTGCGATCAATCCTTTAAGACGTTTCTCAAAGTCGCCACGATACTTTGTACCTGCTAGCAAAGAACCCATGTCTAAAGAAAATACGGTGCTGTCGAGCATAGGCTCAGGCACATCACCATCGACAATAAGTCGTGCCAGGCCTTCTGCAATAGCCGTCTTCCCTACACCGGACTCACCCACAAGTAATGGATTATTTTTACGCCGACGGATCAATATCTGACTGACGCGCTCAATTTCTGCATCACGGCCAATCAAGGGGTCGATTAAGCCGAGACGGGCCTGATCATTAAGATTAGTTGTAAACTGGCTAAGTAAGCTTTGCTCAGCAGGCTCTCCATCTTTTACGTTATCAGTCGATGTTTCTTCCGATTCATTAACATTCTCAATGTGATCCGCGTACTTTGAAATACCATGGGAAATGTAATTAACGACATCTATACGAGCAACATCTTGCAGCCGCAAGAAATAAACGGCCTGGCTCTCTTGCTCACTAAAAATGGCGACAATAACATTGGCGCCAACAACTTCACTGTGGTTCGCCGAGTTGACCTGGAACACTGCACGTTGCAATACGCGCTGAAATCCATGCGTAGGCTGGGTTTCATGCTCTAATATAGTGTCTGGGATCATCGGCACTGTGGACTCGATAAATTCGTTGAGGTCTTCACGCATAGCGTTCAGATCAGCACCACAGGCTTTTAATACCGATGCCGCAGACGCGTCATCTAGCAAAGCGAGCAGTAGATGCTCTACAGTCATGAACTCATGACGCTTGTCACGGGCAGACTTAAACGCCAAATTGAGGGTAACTTCCAGTTCTCTACTCAACATATTTCTTACTCCTCATCGCTACTAGCGGGTTCTGCTTGGCACAGGAGCGGATGCTGATTGTCCTGTGAGTATTGGTTTACTAAGGCTGCTTTTGTCTCTGCTATATCTTCAGTATAGACACCGCAGACACCTTTTCCTTCAGAATGAATCTTGAGCATGATCTGAGTCGCATTTTCTCGCGACTTGAAGAAAAATTGTTCTATCAACTCAACCACAAACTCCATGGGTGTGTAATCATCATTTAAAAGTACTACTTGGTACATACGTGGCTTCTGCAGCTTGGGTGGCGCCTCTTGAGTTGCCATTCCGCTATCGTCTTGCCAGTTGTCGCCGTCGTTCTGATTGGTCATTAATTGTGCCAGTCTTTGAGTGGTATTTAGATGTCCTATGGTACAACAGAATAAGCAGGTCAAATACACACTGGGGTACTAAATCTCATTTTATTTGACGATGCGATTTGGTATACGGAGAATAATTAAATTTGGAGCTACACAGAGTGCGTAAACCTTAAAAAACGTATGTCACAATTAGGCCAAGCCGCAAATCTTGATCAAAAATTGATAATGGACTAGTTTTTCTACTGGTGATGCTTATGATCTGACCACTAATTTGCCAGTGGTCATTGACTGAGTAATCAGCGCCCAAGAACAGTAAGCCGGTATCGCCCTCAAGGTCCCCCTGCATTGTCGCAGATAAGCTCAAGTTGTTGTTCATGACTTGATTGCTGTAGCGCACCAACCAACTACCATAGATACCTTTGTTGGTAAGCTGATGTTCGGCAGCTAATCCGTGGCGCTCATCCAGCATCTTTTTGGCTTGAATACTGACGCTGAGGCTCTGTAAATTACTAATCCCATATTCAAAGCCCAGCGATAGAGCTACCTGATCCTTTTTTATATTATTAGCTAGACCAAATCCTCCGCCTCCTGAAAGTGTCGATTCGTCGAGTAAAACTCCATGACTCAACGCAATGTCGGCAGTCAGTAGTAGCTTACCTACTGCTCTATTGGCACTTAATCCAAGTAACACAAAATCATTGGCAAGGGCCGCAGACTTAATGAGTTGTTGCTTAGTCTGAGGGTAGCGAAGTTGATTTTCATAGAGGTAAGCGACCATCAACGCTATATCGCTACCTTCAAATGACTTACTCCACTGCGTCCCAGCTTCAAAGAGCGTCTTGTCGCTACGAATGTAGTCATTGATTTCATAGGGCAGCGATACATAAAATGGGCTTCCGACCACTGGTTGAGGGTTAAATTCTGGATACAGGTTAATAAAACTCGACCAATTACCGGTATCTTTGAATACATCCCAGACCAGCATCCACTGGTTGAGTCGTGCATCCTCTATATCGATGGTTCCAAAGTCTCGGTATTCAGTATGATTGATGACATCCAGCGCAGAATTACCCACAGTCTCACCCCAAACCACGGTCTGACGCCCCAGTTTCACGCTTTGCTGATCAAGACTCCGCTGCACAAAGAGCTCATTAACTCGATACTCAGTATCAATATTGTCGTTATTCGTCGTAAATACATAGTCTCCCGACCAGTAGGCACGCGCCTGCCAACTGCCCTGCAACAACCAGCCAAGAGCGAACGCATTTTGATAACGTAGATTAATACCAAAGCGATTATTCTCAAGATCACCATGTTTAGATAATAAATAGCCAGGAATGGGTTCTACCAAATGATGATTCACTTGCCCCGATATCTGTTGACTGAGTCGAATAGTCAGCCCATCTCGCCATGAACCAGAATCAACATCTTCAATTATGTCAAAGGCATCGGTAAATAAATCATCCGCGAAAATCAACTCGTCCTCTGCTAAAGCACCCTCTTCGGCTAATTGAATCTCCACAGCTTGCCCGAGAGCCATCGGAACCAATAGGCACAAGATTAACAAAACGTCACGAAATATCATTAATGCCCTATCTGCGTTAGTCCAGTTGAGCCCGGAGTTGTTTGAGCGTCGCCTCACGATACGCGGTATCGGTTAGTGTACGCTGAGTCAGAAAATCATCGTTAATATCAAGATCGGTGTAGATTTCAATCAACGCCATATTAGATAGACGATTTGAGACTAAATTCATCATGGTTACTGAGCGCGCTATCCAGTTATCGTTGACTAGCTCTACGCGCGAGGCGACGGATCTTTTTATCTCTTTGCCATACTTGTCATACATCTCCGAGCGCAGAGCAACATAACGACTTTTATCAATGTAATGGACGGTCCGCGAATAACGACTCTTTTTAGCTCTTGCCTTATTTGGGATCATCTCTAACTTCCAAACTGCTCGGTTACTGCGAGTGGTCTCTTCGAGAAGATTGACCTGATATTCAGTCAATTTTCCGGTATCCGTGTCTTCAGTCGTAAATTCTGAACCAAAGAGAGACGCAGGTTCGGTATCACCCTCTGAATCACCTCCGGCAATTCTTTTGACCCGCCCAAGGGCTGAAAGATATAGCCAAGTTTGGTTGTCTCGATCTTCTTGATCGTAGGAATAGGTCAGCATGCCGATGCCCCGCTCAGAGGCAGGTTCAATAGTAATGCTGACACTTTTCGTATCCTTTAAAGACTCTCCGTAATTCACAGCTACAGACTCCAGCACCTTCACCCTTGGCGACTCAGCACAGGCGATACGGCCTTTATTAATGCCAAATTTACAGCTCGACAATTTTAGTCGAGTGAAAGATGAGTCATTAGTCGCTCTTTGATTGTCGTCTACCGCCTGCATTACAATTAAACCGGTGATCTCCTCCACTGCATATGCCGGTAAGGATAGACCGATGATCATTGTAATACTCGCCAAGGACAGGCGTTTAATATGGCTCAAGCGTTTACTCCTTTGAAATCAATTTGGGTATCTACATTTGCGACACCGAATGTCGGTTTAAATACTATGATCATTGCCGGTATTAGGAATAGGTCACACAGCAAGGCAACAAAAATTGAAAGTGAACCGAAGAATCCGACCTTAGCCATGCCTAGATAATCTGAAAAGCTTAACACTGCAAAGCCTAGGCCAATAATCATGGTGGTAAATAACACCGCTTGACCGACCTCTCGTATAGCGCTTTCTAACGCTATACTGATACTCTTTGTTTTAGCTAGCTCAACTCTGTAATGGGTCATAAAATGAATAGTGTCATCGACAGCTATACCCAGGATCACGGGGGCAATTAACAAGGTATCGGTATCCAAAGGTATGCCAAAGAGACCCATCAAACCAAAGCCCAAAAAGGACGGAATAGCGTTCGGGATCATCCCCATTAGGCCACCTCGCAATGACCCTAAGGTAATGATCATAATAAAACTAATGAGCAACAGTGCTAAGGCAAAGCCATTAAACTGGGACTTGGCAATTTCATCTGAAACTACCATTAGGGTAGCCATGGTGCCAGTCAGAACAATTTCTAGATCAGGATAAATGGTTTTGAAACTAGCAAATTTGGCAGTAATTTCCTGCTCAACCTCAATGAACATTTTCTGATAACCATAAGAGCCCATACTTTTAGAGTTCACCGAGATATGGGATCGACTGTAATCATCCGACACTAAATTGCGGCGATCCTCTGGATTGGCGCTGTTAAACAAATAAAGTAGTTGGGCAACCGATTGATTCGAATTGGGTATGACATAAAAGTCCGTATCCTCATCATTCATAATCTGATTAGTGTCTTTGACGATATTAGCCAAGGAGTAAGTGCGGCCTATCGTATCTGGGTACCGCTCCTCTAAGCTGGTCTGAAGGTCATCAACCGCCATAAGTAATTGCGCATCAAGAATTCCATCAGTGGTACCGGTATCTATCATCACCTCCATGTTTTGTGAGCCGGACATATTGTTATCAACCACATTCAGCGCAATCGCTAACGGGTGGTCAGCCTTAAATAAACCGGCGACATTGGTATCAATGACAATTTTTGTAGCGCCATAGCAGCACAGTATCAAGATGGCGGCAAAAATCGCCATGATTCTGCGCGGGCCACGCTCAACGATTAATGGTACCCGAGCCAGTATCTTAGTTTGTGAATTTACAATCCAATAGGTCAGCAGGACCACGACATTAATAAATGCACCAATTAGCAACCCCAGAGATGCGAAGATTATAGTTGCGCTAATTAGGGCCATAATTACTTTTACTTTATTACTGAAGCGTTGCCAGCGCAGACCCAGCTTATCTGCGGTACTACCTTTTTCAGTGTCGGCGGTCGGGTGCCAAAAATCTAAGAGGATAGGCAGCAGGACGATGGTAAAAAAGAAGGCTAGTACTACACCAAACGCACACATAACCGCGAACACCCGAATCGGCTCGAGGTTTGAACTTGCCAGCACCATAATGCCAGCCGCAGTAGTTAATGTGGTCAGCAGAATAGCCAAGCCCACCTTTTCGTAGGACTTTGTTAGCGCAGCATGATGGTCTAGGCCCCCTCTTCTGAAGCTAAAATAGGCACTCATGACGTGCACGCAATCAGCAATTCCCACAGAAAAAATTAATAATACGGTTAAGCCAATCATAGTTGATAGCTCGATACCCAATAAAACGGTGATTCCCCAGCACCAAGAAACGCTGAGTGCTATGGTCACCAAGGGCCAGAGTAGAGCGCTAGCGGAGCGAAATAATATCCATAGTAACAACGCAAATATCAGCACCATTAGATAGCCCAGAAGCTTCAATTGCTCTAGAACTCCTTGCAGTTGACTCATCAGCGAAGGTTCGCCAACCGCATAATATTCAAACTGCCCATCGTATTGGCTGTAAAGGGTTTCCAGTGCGTCATTGAAGGCTAAATAATCCAAAGGGTTAACATCTTTAAATTCAATTTTCTGGACAACAGCTTGCTCATCAAATGAGATATCGAAATCACCAAAGCTATCATCTAGCTCCAAGGTGTCTGAATCTAATGCAGATGTGTAGTTGTCTATGGCCTCAGTACCAAAATCGGTCTGTAGCAACAGCGCGCCATAGCTCCCATCGGCTGCGTAAAACGACGACACATAATCTGGCTCGCTAAGGGCGCGAGCTTTTATCTCGCTCAGTCCTGTTTGGTCAAGCGGCAATTGCTTGGGAACAATTCGCTTGGATATCAACGTATCCCCCACGCTAGTCTGAACGCGTAGATTAGTTAATGATTGTACCCGACGTAAATGAATCAGCTCTCTAAGATCTATATCAGGGAACTGCGAATTATCTAGATCCGCCCAATTTTCTAAATCATGGGTAAGGCTTTGTAACGCTGTCAATGAGTCCACTGAAAACACATCGCCATCTTTGGGCTTGTAGATTAAATAGACGGAACGATCGCTACCAAATTGACGCCGGAATTCGTCCAGCGCTTGCTGCGCTGGGCTTTCCTTATTCATAAATGCTTCTGTAGAGAGATCAAATGATGTTCGTGTTGCCATAGAATAAAACATTACTACCGACATCAGGGTCAAGATAATCAATATTGAACGCTTAAACCGCAATACTATGGCCGGTGCAGCCGCAAATATCTCGGTAAAACTAAGGAGTAATCTTTCCATACCTAAATCTCATTTATTTGGGTGTTACTATAACGCACCACACCATGTTGCTTGAGTATAAACGAAGGTGAAGCGATGAAACAAATAGCGGTAAGTCCAAATGTGTGAGAGGTAAAAAGATCACTAAACTAAAGATCTGTAACTAGGGTACTTAAACGTAACTTCGAGTTATCACAAGACAGCCTAGTCTTTGATGTTGCTTAAAAAAAGTAGTGAAAATACCACCAATGCAGTAACCGACTCCCCATCTAAACCAAATGTTACTACGCTAGATAAGCTAATAATGACTCCCAAATTTATCAACAACCTTGACAGGCTCTGCATTATGGTTAGTCGGGACCCAATGGTTATGTAAATTAAGGAAAAGTGTCTACCATAGGGCAAGAAAACCTAGGTTTAGTTCCCTAAGCCTTGTACGGAGATTCGTTATCCGAAAAAGGGTGTGATTATTATTTTTTAATAAAATTGACTGTTAGGCTTTTCTTCAAGCATTAATCTGTTAGCATCCCGCGACCTAACTGCGAGTGCAGTCACCTAAAAACTATTACTCTATTTTCATGAGGTAAAGCATGTCTTTTTCAATGTATGGCTCTTCTGTTGGTGCGTTTATCCACTCTCTGAATAACCTCTCTGGGCTACTCGAGCATGCTGAAAAGCACGCAGTCGCTCAAGGTATCGATGAACATATTTTAACCAGCTCTCGGTTGTATCCTAATATGCTACCGTTGACTAAACAGGTTCAAATTGCCTGCGATATCGTAAAGCTTGGCGCCGCAAGATTAGCTAATGTTACTCCGCCTGCTTATTTAGATAACGAGATAACCTTTGCGGAACTAAAAGTTCGTATTGAAAATACCAAGACGTTTCTTAGCAGTATTTTGCCCGAACATATAGAAGGCTCGGACCGTAACACAATAGTCATGCAAGCCGGACCCCATGAATTGACCTTCAGTGGTACCGACTATATTAACTGTTGGGCCCTACCTAACCTCTACTTTCATGTTGCTACTGCCTATAACATCTTACGCCATAATGGTGTCAATTTAGGCAAGGCAGACTTTCTTGGCGTGTCAGCTTTCAGCACCACTTAACCCGCTTTTTTACTGGCCATCAAACCCCGCGCGAGCTATGTTTTATGTTTGTACATGGGCTGATCCTTTTGATGATACGGGGGTGGTTTATTGCGGATGCCTAAGGGCCGGCAACGTATTTAAGCTAAAATTACATGAAATCCGACATGACGATGAGTCAAATATCCCGTAAACTAAAACCATGTCTATAAGCCAACGATTACTTAAATATTTCAATCGGAAAAGTTCAGATTCCACCGAGAAGAACCATACGCGTTACAGGAACGATATCTGTAACCATTGGGACCTGGACTATATGTCGATCGAAGAGATTGATCAGCGTCTTAACGAGGGCGATGTAGTCACCACTCTCCCACGATCAAAAAAAGAGACCTAGATCGCCCTGACCTATCTGACTTTAGAATATTTATGCCAAGGGATAATAGTCGATGAAAAAAAGAACTTGCATTAAGAGTGTTCCAACAATACCGACAAGCAATAATGCCCACACCGTTGACTGATAGTGAATCGATTTCAGTGACGCGCTCAAAAGCCACGCTAACAGTACCAATGCAAGGCCATAGCCGATGCTGACAAAAAGCCAAAACAGGTAGAACCAAAAAACAATTAGTACTCCCGAAAATAACGTACAAATCATCGAAAACAACAGGACCTGATTATTAGCTAGCTGGCCCAAGGCGGTGGTTTTATGCAGTCGCAACGTTGCAGCCCCAGCCAGCATCAGAAAGCCCAGCATTACATAGCTTAATACAGTCACCTCCATGGTAAATAACGATCGATTAACTGCTCAAATCGCTCATATACCGTGGATTTCTCTATAGCCATTGGTGAACTACCCAACAGTTGGACTCCACTAAGATAGCAGTCTATGGTCTTTTCACCATTAACAATGCAACCCCCCATGGCTCCAAATACTCGGACAGAAGCGCCGATTGGGATTTCTATTGAGCGCGGCATGATACTGCCATCGGGCATCTGTAGTAATGGCGGATGATAACTGTGGAATGTGCACATCAAATAATCCGCTAGCTGGTCCCAGCTGGCACACTTGTCAATGCCATCATGTAACGGCATGTTTAACGCTTGATCCCAGGAAACAGGCCATTCCAAACGCGCGGCAGCGTGACTGGCATCAACAATCGCCTTGATACAGGTGCTGTCCTGCTTGTTGACTAAGATCGTGATCTTGTAGCGATCATCTGATTCGGGACCGCCTATGTCTGGCACATGCAAATGGTTAACATAAGCAACGACTGGCGGAGTGATTATATGAAAATAATCGATAGGCATATGTTTAACATAGCCTATGATCAGAATAATTGCGGACAAACTCTAGTCTTAGAGGTTAATTGAGCCCCGACAGAGGACAAGCTAGAGTATAATTTGCGGGTTAGCACAATCACTGTAGCTTAAAGTAAAAAATGCGCGTTGTCTCAAACAGCTTTGGTTTAGCTTATACCCCTGTTTTGTTCAGTGCTCGCCTTATGAATTCGGGAAGTTTAAAGGGTGCTAGCTCTCGCATCATCCTCCCTATATATAAAAATACGTTGGTTTTTTTATACCACGCCAATTTGGTCAATTGAACCGTCGCGGCTTGATGACCAATATTAAAAAGCTCATCATACCGTTCAGTGTTGTCACGCAAACTAAAGTCACTAAGGTCCATTGAGATTAACAAATCGGCTTCCTTTAACTGATCCTGAGTATGCTGGCTCACTGCTATTTCGAAGGCATTGCGCATTACGTCAAGTACATGGCTTATCTCTTGGTAGTGACTGACACTATTGAGGTGGCTTGCAATGGTTACACCAGCTCCGGCAGTTTGAAGAGCCTCTATGGGTACATTTTGAACTAAGCCACCATCCACAAGGGTCCTACCATTAATTTCTACCGGTATATATATGCCAGGTATAGCAGCAGAAGCACAAACAGCATCTACGACAGACCCAGAGGTGAGTATAATTTCTTCACCGCTATTGATATCAGTTGCGACAATCGATAATGGAATTGCCGCATCTTCAATAGCAACATCCCCCACATATTCCAGCATCAGCTCTCTGAGCGATTCTGTGCTAAAAAAGCCGGTCTTGTTGAGCTTAAACGAGGTAACCTTTGACATCGTTAAGCGCCGCGCTAGGCTGCCTATGGTCTCTACGTCGACCTTAAAAGCATACAGAGCGGCTATCATCGCTCCGACACTGGTTCCAGCTATGTAGTCTACCTCTATGTCCGCGTCCTCAAGTGCTTTTAAGACACCAATATGCGCTACACCCTTTGCTGCGCCGCCGCCTAGTGCAAGGCCGATTGTTGTATTAAATAGCTTTTTAAACATGGTTTTATGCCTAGTCCTATTGGCTGGGAAATACGGTATTTAGTACCTGTCTAAGTATAGGTAGCAAGTCTGGCTGTGACTCCTGTGCGTCGATAGCATAGCCGGTGTAAACGGCAACGATGTCTTTAGTCGGATTAATGAGTAATCCTTGTCCTGCCCAGCCACCACGGTAAAAATCATCGTTGGTGTATACCGCATCCCAAAGATACCCAGAATGAGAGAAATCCGATGGTAGTTGCCCTGCTTTATTAGTGCCGATAGTTAGGTTGACGTTTTTATCGTTAAGAATAAGGTCAATCGTGCGGTCAGAAATAATCTGTTTATCGCTAATTTTAGTGTAACTGGGGGTATATAACAGTCCAAATCGCGCCACATCCCGGGAACGAGCGAGTAAACCGCCGTGTGCAATCGGCACACCGTAGCGTGGCGCCAATATGGAGGCGTCTGATTCTGCGCCCATTTTACCCCAAATCTCTTTACTCACGGCATCTTGAAAAGGCATGTTCATGATGTCTTCTACTAGCCAGCTCAGAATGAACGCATTAACCCCTGAATACTGGTACTGAGTGCCCTGAGGCGCTTCTATGCCGGGTTTTAGGGTAGCAAGCATGTCATAGGGGCTCTCCGGTGAATTTTCTGTCCAGTAGCCATCACCGATAGTCACTGAGTATTGGTAATAACAGGAGCTTTGATCAAAGTACTCTTCAGGACAATTTACCCCTGTGGACATGTCGAGAAGGTTACGCACGGTAATATCTGCGTAATCTGAGTCTTTTAAGCGCGGTAGGTAGTAGCTAATGGGCAGGGTAATATCTACCTGCCCGCGATCGGCCAGAATACCCACCAATGCTGCCACTAATGCCTTTGTAGCAGACCAATAAATGGGTTTTTCATAGGGTTCTTGATTGGGATAGTACTCAAAGACCACTTCGCCTTTGTGCAAAATAACGATACTCATAGTAGTGGACACTTCGCTATCCAAAAAATCCTTAAAATCTATTATCCCAATGGGTGTATCTACCATTTGGTTCGGTATGGCACTCATAGGACGTTGGGTCAGCATTCGCACTTGGCCGTCGCGATAGATATTAACGGTAGGCATAAAGCGATGAAGGTTTTTGAAATTCCAGGCCTGATCTTTACCGTAAACGTTCCACCAGACGTCATCTAAGGGCAACTTGGCTATCTGATTTCTGACCTCCGCTGGGGAAGACGCAGAAATAAAGACAGGGGCTTTCGTGAGAGCCAACTGCTCACCTTGTGAATCGCAGCCACCGCAAAGCAGAGCAAAGGCCAAGAGCATGATAAAGCTCAAGTCTCGAAATATAGTTAGCATCGTTTCCCCTTGTAATTTAAGCTCAACTCCCCCAAGAACAGTCTAACGTGACTTGGGTTGCAGAGACTAACCCACAGTTCGTATTTAATCGTTTTCTGAGTCATTATAATCTGGGATCGGCACTATTCAGTATACAATATTTAGCTAGGTGCTTACTGACACCATTCTTCTGTTAATCGAACAAGACTTCTGCGCCGGAACTTTATGACTGACACTGCGAAATTCGTTCAAGGCTCTCTGATGCGCCACATTATTGTGATGGCCAGTACCAGTGCGTTTGGACTCATGTCAATATTTATGGTCGATCTTCTAGACATGTGGTTTATCAGTCTTTTAAGTGACCCTGATTTAGTTGCCGCTATCGGTTTTGCAAGCACTCTAACGTTTTTGGCAACCTCTATTTCTATCGGCACATCTATTGCTGCTGGAGCTTTAGTATCAAGATCACTGGGAGCTAAAGATCGGGAAAAAGCTAGACAATTCGCTATCAATGTCTTGATCATTGCAGCTATCGTAAGTGTTTCAACCGTCACTATAATCATATTAAGCCTCGACCAGCTCTTATATTGGCTTGGCGCAAAGGGTAATGTAGCCGCGGTGGCAAAAGATTATTTGCGGATTGTTCTACCTGCAGCAATCCTACTTGCTGTGGGATTAGGAGCCAGCGCTGTTTTACGAGCGGTAGGAGACGCCAAGGGCGCTATGTTATGCACTCTGTCTGGTGGCGTTGTTAATGCCATTTTAGATCCTATTCTAATATTTAGTTTAGAGCTTGGCGTTACTGGTGCGGCTATAGCTTCGGTTTTCGCGCGTTTGGCGGTGTTCACTTATGCCTTATACCGGGTACATTACAAACATCGATTACTGACAATACCCACGATAGCGAGCTTTAAGTCCTGTTTACGCCCTATTTTGCATATCGCGCTTCCTGCGATTGTCACAAATATGGCAACGCCGCTTGGAAATGCCTATGTAACCTCAGCCATCGCAGTATATGGGAGTAGTTATGTGGCTGGATATGCCGTTCTTGGGCGACTTACGCCAGTCTGCTTTGGATTTGTTTTTAGCCTTTCGGGGGCGATTGGCCCGATACTCGGGCAAAACTTTGGAGCCCGTCAGTGGGATCGTATTGAGCGCACCTTGAGCGACTCACTATTGATCATGGTAGTGTTCTGTACTGGAGTGTCTGCGCTTCTATGGCTTGTACAAGATTTTGTTATAAATGCATTTAAGTTAAACCCTCAAGCTGCTGATATTGTTAGCTTATTCTGTACGTACTTAGCAATTACTTTTGTATTTAATGGTATGCTATTCACCGCGAACGCGACCTTTAATAACCTTAACTCGCCCCGTATAGCGAGCACGCTTAGTGTCGGTAAAGCGACCATCGGTACCATTCCTTTTGTGATGCTCGGCAGCTACTACTGGCAGGCAAATGGTGTGTTGATCGGTCAGGCAGTTGGGTCAGTCTTATTCGGAGTTTTAGCTTATTGGATGGCGTTACTTAAAGTTAAAAGAATGCGCAAGGCATATGAACGAGACGACTAAACCAAATTATTCTGATCTTAACCTTAGGCTTCACGCATAAAAAACCCGGCGCTAAGGCCGGGCTTCATAGAGTCAGCTATAGAATTACATATTCTCGATCATAGCATCGCCAAACTCAGAGCAAGACATCAAAATTGCGTCGTCCATAAGCCGCTCAAAGTCATAGGTTACTTTCTTCTCATTAATTGCGCCTTCAATTCCTTTGATAACGAGGTCAGCGGCATCTGCCCACCCCAAGTGGCGTAACATCATCTCGGCGGAGAGTATAAGTGAGCCTGGGTTAACCTTGTCTTGGCCTGCGTACTTAGGCGCTGTACCGTGAGTAGCCTCGAAAATTGCGACATCATCAGAAAGGTTAGCACCCGGTGCGATACCAATACCGCCCACCTGAGCAGCCAGCGCATCAGAAATATAGTCGCCATTTAAGTTTAGCGTAGCAAGAACACTGTACTCATCTGGACGCAGGATAATCTGCTGAAGCATAGCGTCTGCGATGACATCTTTAATGACTATATCTTCGCCAGTATTTGGGTTCTTGACCACATGCCATGGCCCACCATCAAGCGGCTCGCCGCCAAATGACTCACGAGCTACTTCATAACCCCAGTCGCAGAAAGCACCTTCGGTGAACTTCATGATATTACCCTTGTGTACCAATGTTACAGAGGGCTTGTTTTGATCAATTGCATACTGGATGGCCTTAGTTACAAGTCGCTTAGTGCCCTGCTCTGAAACAGGCTTAACACCGATACCACAGTTGGTATCAAAACGAATCTTGCTAACGCTCATTTCATCCTGCAAGAACTTAATAACCTTTGTCGCTTCCGGGCTGCCAGCTTTCCACTCAATGCCTGCGTAAATATCTTCAGAGTTCTCACGGAAGATACACATATCCACTTTGTTTGGCTCTTTAACAGGAGAAGGAACGCCAGTGAACCAACGCACAGGGCGCTGGCAAACAAATAAATCAAGCTCTTGGCGCAGCGCCACGTTGAGCGAGCGAAAACCGCCGCCAACCGGTGTAGTCAAGGGACCTTTAATCGATACGATGTATTCTTGAACGGCTTCTAGTGTCTCTGCTGGGAACCAATCTCCCTCATAGAGTTCCGCTGCCTTCTCACCACAAAATACTTCCATCCAAGAAATCTTTTTCTCTCCACCGTAGGCTTTTTCTACCGCAGCATCAATGACCTTCACCATGACAGGGGTTATATCAACACCGATGCCGTCACCTTCGATAAACGGAATGACTGGATTATTTGGAACATTGATTGAAAAGTCAGAATTAACCGTGATTTTTTCACCGCTTTGTGGAACTTTGATGTGCTTGTAACCCATGTTTATCTCCGTGGATAATGATCAATTTAGTCGTAAAGAAAGGTAGTTTTGTAAAAAATTTACCTAATGACACAATATTAACATAGGTTATGCACTATTTTGTAGCAGCTTTTATTCTATAATGGCAATTTGCGGAGGCTATTTTGCCTAAATTGATTATTTTCAATAAACCGTTTCAGGTAATGAGCCAGTTTACTGATCAATCCCAGAGGAAAACACTTGCTGACTTTATAGATATTCCAGCCGTCTACCCTGCAGGTCGCCTAGACTATGACTCTGAGGGTCTAATGCTGTTGACTGACAACGGGGCACTGCAAGCAAAAATAAGTCACCCAAAGAACAAATTAAAGAAGACTTATTGGGTTCAAGTCGAAGGCATTGCCACCTCCGAGCATTGCGCGGCCTTACTGGCGGGTGTAGATCTCAAGGATGGGCTTGCGAGAGCCCACTCTTGTAAAATTATGTCAAAACCTTCTCTTTGGGCACGTAATCCTCCTATTAGGGAACGTAAAACGGTTTCAGATAGCTGGATTGAACTGGTCATTAGCGAAGGCCGTAATCGTCAAGTGCGACGAATGACCGCAGCGGTGAAGCTTCCTACACTTCGATTGGTACGTAGCGCAATTGGCGAATGGTCCCTTGGCGATCTGCAGCCCGGGCAATACCGTATCACCGGTTAAATATAAAAGAGATCGATCATGCCTAACATTATTCACCTAACTGTAGCTACCGTAGTCGAGCGCAACGGCGAATTTTTGATGGTTCGTGAGACAAAGGATGGGGTTCAGGTGCTCAATCAACCTGCAGGTCACGTTGAGCCGGGAGAGGATGTAATAGCTGCCGCACTGCGTGAAACGTTGGAGGAAACAGGCTGGGAGGTAGAAATTACAGGGTTTCTAGGGTTTTCCAATGCTATGTCCGTTGTGACTGGCATTACCTATTATCGTTTGATATTTATGGCGGAACCAGTGAAGTTTAATCAGAGCGCTGAGATAGACAGCGATATTGACAGTGCTGAATGGATGACACTGGAGGAAATCAAAGATCCGTCCAATACGCCCCGCAGTGAAATGGTCCACCAGGCGATTGATGACTTCATGTCAGGACGTGTTTTCCCTTTGGAAATCTTCCGAAACCACTTATAGTGTGATCCAAGTTAGGCTCTGCAAGAGAATTATCAAGTGTGCAAAAATAATCCCGAGAAGGTGATCGTCGGTATGTCCGGAGGAGTAGACTCCTCGGTCGCTGCTCTGCTACTTATCGAGCAAGGCTATCAGGTGGAAGGCCTTTTCATGAAAAACTGGGATGAGGACGATGGCTCCGAATATTGCACCGCCATGGCGGATTTAGCCGATGCTCAGCAAGTCTGCGACACGCTTAATATCCCACTTCACACAGCCAACTTTGCCGCTGATTATTGGGATAATGTGTTCGAGCACTTTTTGGAGGAATATCGGCTTGGCCGCACGCCAAATCCGGATATTCTTTGTAATCGAGAGATCAAATTCAAAGTATTTTTAGACTATGCACAGCTCATGGGTGCAGATTACATCGCCACGGGCCATTACACCCGAGTAGACAATACCTCCAGCGGTGCAAAATTGCTAAAGGGACTAGATAATAATAAGGATCAGAGCTATTTCTTGCATGCCGTGGAAGAGCAGGCGTTTGCAAAATCTTTATTCCCTGTCGGTGAGCTAGGCAAGCCTGAAGTACGAGCCATTGCAGAGAAACACGGATTTATTACCTCAAATAAAAAGGATAGTACCGGCATTTGTTTTATCGGCGAGCGGCGCTTTAAAGACTTCCTAGAACAATACATACCAGCACAACCTGGCGCTATGGAAACACCCGATGGCGCAATCATGGGGCAGCACCACGGCCTCATGTTCTACACCATCGGACAGCGGCAAGGTTTAGGCATAGGTGGGGTTAAAGATTCAGGCGATGCGCCGTGGTACACGCTCGGAAAGGACTTAGAACGCAATGTACTCATCGTTGGTCAGGGTTCAAACCATCCCCTGCTGTTTACTAATCAGTTAGCGGCATCGGGTATAAACTGGATTAGTGGTCAACCACCCGCCAGCGAACCCCTAACCTGTATGGCTAAAACTCGTTACCGTCAGCCCGATCAGGGCTGCACCGTGCATGTGAGTGATGATGGAACTAGCCTAGTTATTTTCGACCAACCACAGCGTGCAGTAACTCCAGGGCAGTCGGTAGTTTTTTACACGGATGATTACTGTCTGGGTGGCGGTGTCATCGAACGCACATGGAATGCATCTGCGTGATATTTAGGCGCCCTACCGCTGATCAAGCTCTGGCTCTGGCTGGTGTATTCCAATCGGCAGAACTAGTTGCCAAACTGGCCACTGAGGGTCATGTATCCGAAGAGCAATTGTCAGCAGCAATGAGTGCACTGCTAAATCAGAATCCTGAAACAGTCAGCAGCCTCTATGGCACCGTTTCCGATATCGAATTGGGTATCAACTCAATGCGAGAGATGATTAATGATCGCACCCAAGCCTCTACGGATGTCATGCGTTATGTGATTGGAATTATGTATCTAGCCCGACGCTTGACTGCGGACACTGTCCGCATTAAGCATGTTGGCGATGGTATTACGAATGCTAAACGGCAGGCCGATCATTTCTCCGTTACCCATGAGAATGTTATTGCCAACATCGCTGGGCTTTACACGGACACAGTCAGCACAATAAAAGGTCGTATTCAGGTCACAGGTAATGCTTTTTACTTGGAGCAACCGGCCATTGCCCAAAGAGTGCGTTGTTTACTTTTTGCGGGCATACGAAGCGCATTTTTATGGCATCAGTTAGGCGGAAAGCGAAGCCATATATTGTGGCATCGTAACAACCTGCTGGAAGTATTACCCAAGTAAAGATCATCGCGACCGTCTATTATTACCGCAATTGATGCCTGAAATGGCCGCATGTTTCGGGTACAATGGATAACTATTAATTTTACCCGTTTAGGAACAATAATGTCATCAACTCCACTGTCTTCTCTAACCGCAGTCTCACCCATCGATGGCCGCTATAGCGGTAAAACCGAGGTACTGCGAACAGTATTTAGTGAGTTTGGACTGATTCGCTACCGTGTTATGGTCGAGGTTCGTTGGTTACAGCAACTAGCCGCGCATGCAGAGGTTATTGAGGTGCCAGCCTTTTCTGACGATGCAAACGCCTTGCTTGACGGATTGGTTAGCAATTTTACCCTAGAGCACGCAGAACGCGTTAAAGAGATTGAACGCAAAACCAATCATGATGTGAAGGCAGTTGAATACTTAATTAAGGAAGTCATTGCCGGTAATACTGAATTACAAGCGGTCAGTGAGTTTGTGCACTTTGCCTGTACCTCTGAAGACATTAACAATCTGTCACATGCGTTGATGCTTAAAGAAGGCAGAGACCAAATTGTACTACCGGCCCTGGTCGATATTCAGTCGCAGCTAGCCAACATGGGTAAAGAGTTTGCCGATGTGGCTATGTTGGCCAGAACCCATGGCCAAACCGCCTCGCCCACCACCGTAGGCAAGGAAATGGCTAACGTAGCTTATCGTTTGCAGCGGCAGATTGACTTGATTAAGAGTGTACCTTTGTTGGGCAAGATAAATGGTGCTGTGGGTAATTACAACGCGCACCTGTCTGCCTACCCAAATATTGATTGGGCTGGGTTTGCTGAACAATTTATTAAAGGCCTAGGGTTAGAGTTCAACCCCTACACAACCCAGATAGAGCCACACGACTATATGGCAGAGCTTTTTGATGGTATGGCACGCGCGAATACAATTTTGATTGACTATGCCCGAGATATTTGGGGTTATATCTCACTGGGCTACTTTAAGCAGAAGACCGTTGCCGGTGAGGTGGGTTCCTCAACCATGCCGCATAAGGTGAACCCGATTGATTTTGAGAATGCTGAGGGTAACATGGGTATAGCCAACGCGCTATATGGCCATTTGGCGGCGAAATTACCTATCTCACGCTGGCAGCGAGACCTTACTGACTCTACCGTACTGCGAAATATGGGCGTTGGATTGGGATACTCAATGATCGCGTTTGCCTCTCTGAGCAAAGGTATAAGCAAACTGCAGTTAAACCGTGAACGTCTGGGTGAAGACCTTAATTCAAGCTGGGAAGTGCTGGCTGAACCTATACAAACGGTCATGCGCCGTTATGCTATCGAAGAGCCCTATGAGAAGCTTAAGGCGCTAACTCGCGGTAATGTAATGGATCAGGCCACTATACAAGCCTTTATCGACACACTGGAGATCCCAGAGCAAGCCAAAGCCGAGCTTAAAGCAATGACGCCGGCAAGTTATATTGGTAACGCTGTGCAGCAAGCAAAGGATATCTAACCGTCGTGAGTAAAAACAACTACCCTATTCTCGGTGACATTACTGCCGATGAGTTTTTAGCCGAATACTGGCAGAAGAAACCCCTGCTTATTCGCAACGCGATCCCCAACTTTGTTCCGCCCATAGAAGGTGATGATTTAGCCGGATTGTCACTCGAGGAAGAAGTGGAATCACGCCTAGTGATTGGCGATGACTGGCAACTTGAGCATGGTCCCTTCGATGAGTCGCGCTTTGAAAGTTTGCCTGAAGACAATTGGACACTGCTTGTGCAAGGCGTTGACTTGTGGGTACCCGAAGTAGCGGATTTATTGAAGTCATTTGATTTTTTACCATCTTGGCGGGTGGATGATATTATGGTTAGCTATGCCGAAGATGGCGGCAATGTTGGTCCACATTTTGACTACTATGATGTGTTCCTTTTGCAAGGCAGTGGCCAGAGACAGTGGCAGATTGGCCAGCTATGCACTGCAGATGACTTGCACACCGATAACACCGGTCTAAAAGTACTCAAAGATTTTAAAGCTGTTGAAGGGTGGGTACTCAACCCCGGAGATATGCTTTATATACCCCCCAAAATTGCTCACCACGGTGTTGCAATCGGCGAGTGTACAACCTTCTCTGTGGGCTTTAGAGCCCCCGCGGCTACCGAAATGCTAGATGACCTCGCCACTGAGTTGTTGAGCCGTGATTTAACGCCAAATCATCTTACTGATCCCCCGCTTACCGCGGCCATGGCCGACCAGCCAATCTCTACAGGTTATATACAGCAGGTTAAGGCGCTGCTGCAAGAGACGCTGGATGATGAGCAAATGCTCGGGGAATGGTTTGCTCAATTTATGAGCGCGCCAAAGTACCCTCCGCTCGTCGACATGACTGAAGAAGTCAGGACGGCAACCTTAGAAGATCGAGTCGCTGAGGGTGTGCAACCAACTTACAGCCATTATGTAAACGGGCAAAAACAGGACTGAGCAGGAGATATTCACGCATTGATTACTGTTAGCACTGCTAGTTGGGACAATGATGAAGCCGCTATTAAGTCAGTTCGTATTCCAGTGTTTGTGGAAGAGCAAAATGTACCTTTCGAGCGCGATTTTGATTCTTTCGACGCGAGTGCTATGCATTGGCTGGCAGTTGATGATCGGCAGTGCCCTATCGGCACTGCGCGAATGCTTTCAGATGGTCACTTTGGTCGAATGGCAGTATTAAAAGCGTTTCGTCAGCAAGGTATTGGTCGATTGATTATAGAAGCGGCTGTGAACTATGCCGCCGCATCTGGGATTCAAAAAGTCCACCTCCATGCACAACTCACTGCGCTAGCCTTCTACGAGCGTTTGGGGTTTACCGCTTACGGTGAGGTGTTTTCAGATGCAGGTATGGAGCATATTGCTATGACCAAGACCCTTTTAGTCTAAACGCTGACTAGACACAATTATGCCGTTATTATCTGCATACACGTAATCACCAAGACTAAGGGTGACACCGGCGAAAGTGACAGAGATACCAAGCTCTCCAATCCCTTTTTTGTCTGTCTTCATTGGGTGGGTACCCAGAGCTTGCACACCAATGTCGGTGGCCATTATTTCATCCACATCACGAATACACCCATAGATAACAAGGCCTGCCCATCCGTTAACTGATGCCTGTTCTGCCAGCATATCGCCAAGACAGGCTCTACGCATACTACCACCAGCATCAACGACCAATACTCGACCTTCACCAGGGGTGCCAACCAACTCTTTAACTACGCTATTATCTTCAAAGCACTTGACCGTTACTAAAGGGCCACTAAAGCGCTCGCGACCCCCAAAGTTGCTGAAAATAGGGTCTAATACTCTGACCAGCTCAGGGTAATCATCACATAAGTCTGGGGTTGATTTACTCGCCATAATACGCCCTAAGCCTTTGCTTGCTGACGGTAGGCGTGCAATAGGGGCTCGGTGTAACCACTAGGCTGCTCCAGTCCCTTAAAGACTAAGTCTGAGGCCGCTCTAAACGCAGTACTTTGGCTAAAATCAGGCCCCATAGGCACGTAGTCAGAATCATCAACATTTTGCCCGTCGACCACGGTTGCCATGCGCTCTAAAGTCTCATTAACCTGCTCAACATCAACCATACCGTGATAGAGCCAGTTGGCAATATGTTGGCTTGAAATTCTGAGTGTGGCACGATCTTCCATTAGCCCAACATTGTCGATATCGGGCACCTTTGAACATCCAACGCCCTGCTCTACCCAGCGAACGACATAACCCAGCATACCCTGAGCATTGTTATCCAGCTCTAGCTGTACCTCCTGCGGGGAAAGCTTTGTGTTGCCCAGCAATGGGATGGTCAAGATATCATCAACATTAGCCTGTGTGCGTGTCATCAACTGGTCTTGTAGCTTGGGCACGTTGACTTGATGGTAATGCATTGCATGAAGAGTGGCGGCGGTCGGTGATGGGACCCAGGCACAGTTAGCGCCGGCTTTGGGATGGCCTATCTTTATGCGCATCATATCTGCCATATTGTCTGGAATAGCCCACATGCCTTTACCAATTTGAGCCTTACCTTTAAGACCGCAAGCAAGTCCGACATCCACGTTTTGGTCTTCATAGGCAGTAATCCACGGCATCGTCTTGAGCTTGCCCTTAAGCGCAAACGGCCCTGCCAGCATACTGGTATGAATCTCATCGCCAGTACGGTCTAAAAAGCCCGTATTGATAAAGACTACACGCCCCTTAGCTGCGCGGATGCATTCTTTAAGGTTCACTGAGGTTCGGCGCTCTTCGTCCATGATGCCAACTTTAATTGTGTGACGATCAAGATTAAATGCATCTTCAATGGCATCGAAAAGGTCATTGGTGAAGGCAACTTCGTCTGGACCATGCATTTTAGGCTTAACGATGTAGGTACTGCCACTCACTGAGTTGCAAAGCCCACTTTGCCGATTGAGGTCATGCAAGGAAATAAGGCTGGTAATAACGCCATCCATTATGCCTTCTGGGATTTCACTACCATCAGAGAGTAGGATCGCCGGATTGGTCATCAAGTGCCCAACATTGCGGATAAACATCAAGCTGCGCCCTTTCAGGGACAATGCCGAGCCATCAGCGCCCGTATACTGACGGTCAGCACTCATTTTACGTACAAAACTTTTGTCGCCACGAACAATAGTTTCTTCTAAATCACCTTTGATGAGGCCCAGCCAATTTGCATACGCCAATGCTTTGTCCTCAGCATCCACAGCTGCCACGGAGTCTTCGCAATCCATGATCGTTGTAAGAGCTGATTCAAGTACTATATCTTTAACACTGGCCTTGTCAGCAGAACCTACATTATGATTAGAATCGACTTGAATTTCTAAATGTAAATTATTGTTTTTTAACAGTATTGATGTTGGAAATCCAGTTTCACCCAAATAACCAATAAACTGATTTGATGCCGCTAAGGTTACTGAGCTTCCGCCCTCTAAAGTTATATGAAGCTGCTTATCTACAACGCTATACCCGGTTGCTTGGTGGTGTGAACCTTCGACCAAAGGCACAGCAACGTCGAGAAAGTCACGCCCGTAATCTATGACTTTTTGACCTCGCACAGGATTGTAAGCACCACCCTTATCTGCACCGCCCTCTTCTGAGATAACGTCATTGCCATAAAGCCCGTCATACAAGCTACCCCAACGTGCATTGGCAGCGTTTAGAGCAAATCGAGCGTTCATAATAGGTACAACAAGCTGCGGGCCAGCTTGTTGGGTGATTTCCGTGTCTACATGCTCTGGTGTTACTTCAAAGTCCTCTCCGGCCGGCACTAAATACCCTATTTGCTCTAAAAACGTTTTATATTGAGAAAACTCAAACCCGTCTTGATGAGAGCTGTGCCATGCATCGATTTGAGATTGTAGATCAACACGAATCGCCAACAGATCCCTATTCAGCGGAGCAAATCGCTCCACAATAGCCGCAAACTTAGGCCAGAATTCTTTTGGACTCAAACTAGTTCCGGGAATAATAGATTGATTAACCAGATCGTAAATGGGTTTGGCAATTTGAAGGCCAGATTCTAGAACTCTTTCGGTCATGCGGACTAACTCCCGTAAATTATCATAGCGGTAGTGTATGAACTTGGCGAACAGATTCCAAATCTATCACTCATATCTCGGCTATTCAGGAGGCCGATAATAGCATTTACTTGGAGATCTCTAAGCGAGTATCTCTTCGGACACTGTCTTGATCAACTGTCTTATCCAGCGATGACCGGGATCGTGCTGCAGCAGGGGGCTCCAGACCATTTTTAAACGCATTCGGGGGATATCAAAAGGTGGGTCTAAAATAACAACACTCGGATTATTGCTCAACTGCCTTGCCGCCATAGACGGCAAAGTAACAATAAGCCCGTCCTGCTCCCCCAGTAATAATGCCGCCTGATAATGCCGGGTGAACAAAGCAATGTTTCGCTTGGCACCAATTTTGTCCAACGCGTCATCAACCCACCCGAGTCGCTGAACATCATCTGAGCTCATACCAACACCGACCCCCATCCCCGTCTTGCTGACCCAAACGTGCTTGCCTGAAAGGTAAGCATCGAGATTCCAGTTTTTAATAATAGGATTGGACGCACTAACCACACATGAAAAACTATCATCCCACAAATGCACTTGGTGAAAAGATTGTGGCAATGTATCGAAGCGATTAATCACAAGGTCTACTTTGCCTCGCTCTACATCATGGAAGCTCACATCACTTGGTGTCATAATATCAAGACGCACATTTGGCGCTTCTTTAAGCAATCGCTTAAGCAACACAGGCAGTAAAGTTGCTTCAGTGTAGTCGCTTGCCATGATTCTAAAAATACGGGTTGATGCCGAAGGGTCAAATTCGGTTTTAGGCAAAACAGCCTGTTCAGCTGCTTCGAGAACAGTTCTGACTAAAGGCTGTAACTCCAAGGCTCTTTCCGTCGGGGTCATCCCATCACTAGTACGCACCAAAATAGGGTCTGAGAATAAATCTCTGAGGCGCCGAAGGCTGTTCGACATGGCCGGCTGGCTTATCCCTAACGCCTCTGCAGCCCTCGTGACGTTGCACTCTCGCAGTAAAACGTCTAGGTACACAAGAAGATTTAAATCAAACTTTGACATATTCATAAGAAAAATACCCAAGATTAAAACGATAATGTAGATTAATGGCGGCATGATACCTAAACTACGTTTTTAGTCAAACAAAGCAATTTAAAAAAAAGGGGAAATCCATGTCAAACTTCACTCAGGACGCGGCAAAGTTAGCCGACATCATCGGTGCTCAAGGTAGTAATTGGAGTGCCATAAGCGCTGATTCGGCTGCCAGAATGCGCGCTCAGAATCGGTTTCAAACTGGTTTAGAGATTGCAAGGTACACCGCGGGCGTGATGCGTGAAGACATGGCAGAGTACGATGCTGACGCTACCTCTTATACTCAATCGCTTGGTTGCTGGCACGGGTTCATCGGGCAGCAAAAAATGATCTCGATCAAAAAGCATTTTGGAACGACTAAGAAAAAGTACTTGTATCTGTCGGGTTGGATGGTTGCTGCACTGCGCTCCGACTTTGGTCCTCTCCCTGATCAGTCAATGCACGAGAAAACGTCTGTAGCCGCTTTAATTGCTGAGCTTTACACGTTTTTACGCCAAGCTGATGCGCGTGAGCTTGGCGGTTTGTTCCGACAGTTAGACGCCGCTCCTGGAGATGCCAAAGCGGCTATCCAATCGCAGATTGATAGCTTTGAAACACACGTTGTTCCTATTATCGCCGATATTGACGCAGGTTTTGGTAATGCGGAAGCGACTTACTTGATGGCAAAGCAGATGATTGAGGCTGGAGCCTGTTGTATTCAGATCGAGAACCAAGTCTCTGACGAAAAGCAGTGTGGCCACCAAGACGGCAAGGTCACAGTCCCACATTCTGATTTCTTAGCAAAAATTAATGCTGTACGTTACGCCTTCCTAGAGCTTGGCGTTGATGATGGTGTGATTGTTGCTAGAACGGACTCATTGGGCGCAGGACTTACTAAACAGATCGCAGTAACCAACAAGCCAGGCGATTTGGGCGATCAGTACAATGCATTCTTAGACGTTGAAGAGGTTACCCCCGCAGAGATGCAGAACGGCGACGTCGTCCTAAATCAAAACGGCAAGTTGGTTCGTCCTAAGCGTCTGCCAAGTAATCTATTTCAGTTTAAAGAAGGTACTGGCGAAGCACGCTGTATTTTAGATTGCATTACGAGCCTACAAAACGGGGCTGACATGATTTGGATTGAGACTGAGAAGCCACATGTTGGACAAATTGGTGCGATGGTCGACGAGATTCGTAAGGTAGTTCCTAACGCTAAGCTGGTTTACAACAATAGTCCGTCGTTCAACTGGACGCTGAATTTCCGTCAGCAGATCTTTGATGCCTGGGCTGACGCTGGGAAAGATCTGTCTTCTTATGATCGCGCTGATCTCATGAATGCTAGCTATGATGAGACTCAGCTAGCGATTGATGCTGATGAGAAGATCCGCACGTTCCAAGCTGACGCAGCCGTTGGCGCTGGTATCTTCCATCACTTGATTACTCTGCCAACTTACCACACAGCAGCACTCTCTACGGATAATCTAGCCAAAGAGTACTTCGGCGACCAAGGTATGCTCGGTTATGTGGCAGGTGTTCAGCGCAAGGAGATCCGTCAAGGTATCGCCTGCGTCAAACATCAGAACATGGCGGGATCAGATATGGGTGATGACCACAAGGAATACTTTGCTGGTGATGCTGCATTAAAAGCGTCAGGTGAAGATAACACAATGAACCAGTTCTAAGGTTCTTTGAGTTACGATTCAACCCAAAAGGGGTAGATTTTAGTCTACCCCTTTTTTTTGTCTGCAATAAAAGATGCTCGCATCCATTAGTTTTTGCAACTCTAAAATAGATAGACTAGAGTTATCAATCATGTAGGCAAGGCCAATTACTCTGAACACTTTATGAAAAAGTTTATGCTGGGTACCCTCCTCCTGATTATGGTGGCTTGTTCATCTTAAGATATTTAGAACTATAGTCGCGACGCTTTTAGGTGAGTAATAGTGATGAAAAAGCTATGAGCTACCTTGTTGTTGATGCTTGTGCACGCAAGTCTTATCGATGCGTCTGATCATTTAGATTCTCCTGTCTATCGAACGATAGAGCATGACGGAGCAACACGTTCATTTACATTACACGTACCCGCCGATGTCAAGCCCAGCGGGCCCCTTGTCATGGTTATGCCCGACTATATGGCGTCGGCAGGCGAAATCATGGATTACTCTGGCTTTAATGCCATTGTCGATCGAGAAGGTTTTATCGTTGCTTACCCTGAAGGCACTAGGAATCAATTCGGCTATCGGTTTTTTAACGTTGGTTATGATCATAGCGCTACCAGCACAGTTGATGATCTGGGATTTATTAGCAGCTTAAGCTTAACCTCGGACTTACAAAAGCAATTAGGTGTTACACCCAAGCCCACATTTATAGCTGGCATGTCAAACGGTGGTGACATGGCCTACTTCATCGCTTGTAACCATTCTGAACTCTACGGCGCTATGGCCTCAGTGACTGGCGTTCTCATGAAACATATTCACGATGAGTGTATACCGGCCAAACCATTGCCCGTCTTACAGATTCACGGAACCGATGATGCTATTTCCTACTTTGGCGGTGATATGGAAAACAAAGCTGGTTATGGCGCCTATCTCGGGGCACCAGAAACTGTCCAATTTTGGACAGAGGCAAATGGGTTAACCAAAAAAGAGATAACCTTTGTTGATAACAGAGATCAAGAGGACGACACCGCTGTTCGATTTGAGCGCTTTTTCTCCCCAAACTCTCGTAATGAAGTTTGGTTTTATAGTGTTCAAGGTGGCGGTCATCGGTGGCCCATGGAAAACTTGACCAAACAGCAAGAACTACAAGCACTTGAGTTTTATGGCCTCACCAACAGAGACATAAGCGCCAGCCATGAAGTCTGGGGCTTCTTTGAACAATACTTACATAATTAATATAGAGTTTCGTTCTTCTGTGCTTTTTCTCTAAGTGCATTTGTTGGCTCATAAAGAGGACTTACCGACCGATATTTGTCACCTATGGCACAAACCGTTAATAATCCTAATTCGTCCATCCAGCGGCAGATTCCTCCTCTAAATGTGGGGAAGCCGATACCATAGATCAGTGCCATATCAGCCTCTGCGGGCGATGCAACCACTCCGTCCTCGAGACACCGAACCATCTCCATACCCATGGCACCCATAATACGAGAGACGATCTCTTGTTCGTCAAACTGGATAGCCTTGCCATAGAGGTTTTCGAACGTCTCGATCACTGTGGTGTCTGCTGTTTTGGAGGGTCTGCCCTGTTCATTCTTAGAATACCTGTAATACCCTACACCATTCTTTTGTCCCAGACGTGCTCCATCAAATAGCACTTGCGATGACCTTGCGGGTTTTATTTCAATAAACCGTTCTGGCAATCCTTTAAGTAAAACCGAGTAACAGTGAACGATAGTATCTAGGCCGATAACATCACTCAGATAAGCAGGGCCCATGGGTAAACCCCACTTTTCCATAACCTGATCAATCTGTTCAAAATCCGCACCCTCAGCAATGAGCATCTCCATACCCAATAAAGCGGCGAACAAAACACGATTAACCAAAAACCCAGGGCAATCATTAACTACGATGGGCTTTTTACCCAACTTTAGCGCGTAAGCGCAGACTGCCGCAATGGTTTGATCAGAGCTCTTCTCTCCCCGTATGATCTCGACCAACGGCATGGCATGAACTGGGTTGAAGAAATGCATGCCACAAAAGTTCTCTGGCCGCTGAAGTGCATTAGCAAGACGGTTAATAGAGATAGTGGATGTGTTTGAGGTGATCACACTACGTGTATTCGACAGCAGCGCTTCAACCGATGCCAAAACCTGTGCTTTAACCGACTCTATTTCTACGACCGCTTCAACAACCATATCGCAACCAGCAATCGAATCGTCTTCAAGAGAGGGCTTAATTTGAGAAAAAATAGTCTCTGCGTTTGCCTCAGTTAGTTTGCCTCGTTTTACGCCACGATTGAGTAATTTTGAGGCCTCACTAGACCCTAAATCAAGGGCTGGTTGATTAATATCCTTCATTACGATTGGAAGACCTTTTAAAGCATTTTGATAAGCAATTCCGCCACCCATAATACCTGCTCCAATAACTGCCGCGTTAGCGACAGGTTGGCTCGTCTCCATAAAAGGGGCATTTCGCGACTTAGCCTGCTTAACCACATACTGTTCCCCTAGGAACAAGCCAGTTAGAGCGCGCGCTTGAGGCGTCTGGGTTAGCTCGAAGAAAGCATGATTCTCCATAGAAATCGCTTCATCCCTGCTCTTTTGACACGCGTTAACCATTAACTCCGCTACCTTAAAAGCCGCAGGATAATTGTCACCTTGCCTACTGCGAACTGCAGTACAAGCGCCTTCAGCCAACGCAGCGGCATCATCAACACTTATAGATACAGGAGCCAGCTTCGTCTTACGAGTAGCAAGAAAGTCTTGACTACCACTTGCCAAATCAGCAAGTAAACCTAAGGCAGCGGCGCGTAAATTATCTGGCTCTGAAATGAGATCAACTACCCCTGCTGCCAACGCCTTTTCCGCGTTCTGGGGAGCACCTGACACTATCCAACTTAGTGCCAAATTAAAACCAGCCAACCTAGGCAATCGCACTGTCCCACCCCAACCTGGCATAATACCTAGTCCTGTCTCCGGTAATCCAATGGAGGCCTTGGACGAAATTACACGCCTATCACAGCTAAGACTTATCTCTAAACCTCCGCCCAGAGCAAAGCCATTAATTGCTGCCACTGAGGGATAAGGTAGATCTTCGATATCAGAAAAAATCCTGTTAACATCTGCTGCCTGAGCAACAAATTCTTTACGAGTCGCATTAAACATTACTGAAAATTCTGTGATGTCAGCACCAACAACAAATACCGATTTTGAGCTTGTTACTAAAAGCCCACGAACAGATTCCGCATGCTTGACTAAACTCATCGCTGCGCGCAATTCATCTAAGGTTTGGCTGTCGAACTTGTTGACCGAGCCCTTCTTATTATTAAAATTAATCTCTAAAAAGTCGCCCTCTAATCGCGTGAGGTTAAGTGTTTCGCCTTGATACATAGTTTTACTACCCTTGAAATCTTATTGATTTTTTTTGAATTTTTTACTGTGGACTTATTTTAACTTCCTTCGACCAAGAGTCTATCTTTTTGACCCTTTAATAGCGTTTTTACGATTTACTGAACGAATTTAATTTCCTGCAGTCTTAACTTTACTCGGTACACTCACCGACAATGATTTGTATCCCCTACGGATCTTTTGGTGAGTGTATTGGGACCAACATTACCGCCTTCATAATAAGCTCCAGAATCTCAATTTCCACCTTAATCACACTGCATAGTCTGTCTATGATCAATATTCTATGATTTACTAGCGCAGATTTTGAATTTATTGCTATGGATAATATAGGTTATGACTCTCCAAAATAAAATGAAGGCCGAACAGTCTTCCAAAGACATCTTTGATCAAGCAAAAACCTATGCCTTAGATTATTCTGATGCGATTGCGACACGTAGCGTATTCCCTTCAGAGGAAAGCATTGAGGGTCTCAGTGTCTTTGATGAAGACATGCCTACCGCCATTGGGAATGCAAGTCATATACTTGATCAACTACATAACTACGGAGCGCCAGCATCGACTGCCCAGACTGGCGGGCGATATTTTGGATTTGTCACCGGGGGCGCCCTACCCGTTGGCTTAGCGACTCGATGGATAACAGATTTTTGGGATCAAAATAGCGGCCTGTATTTAATGTCACCCATATCTTCAACACTCGAGACTGTCACTGAGCGATGGCTTAGAGGACTCTTTGGATTGCCTGATAATGTTGTGGCAAGTTTTTTGAGCGGCACATCGATGGCTATTTTTTGCGGCTTGGCTGCCGCGAGGCATCGAATCTATAGTAATCAAGGCTGGGATTTTACTCGCCAAGGACATCGGGGTGCACCTGCCATTAGAATAGTAGCCGGTAGCAGCGCGCATGGAGCCGTCATCAAGGCGGTTGCCTTACTCGGTTTTGGCTTAGACCACATTGAATGGGTCACCTGCGATGAGCAAGGGCGTCTTATTTTAGATGACCTGCCCACCTTAGACAGTAGTACCATCGTTTTATTGCAAGCCGGCAATGTTAACACTGGTAGCTTTGATCCCATTGATCAAGTTTGCCGCCGCGCCAATGAAGCCGGCTCCTGGGTGCATATAGATGGTGCGTTTGGGCTTTGGGCAGGCGCAACATCCCAGCTAAAGTCGTTAACAAAAGGTATGGAAAAAGCGCAGTCTTGGTCAGTTGACGGGCATAAGACGCTAAACACACCCTATGACAACGGAATTTTACTTTGTGCTGACCAAGAAGCACTGGTGGCAGCATTGCAGGCAAGTGGAAGCTATCTAGCTTATTCTGAACACCGAGACGGCATGCTCTACACGCCCGAAATGTCACGGCGCGCAAGAGTAATAGAGCTTTGGGCCACCCTTAAATACTTGGGCTCTGAGGGCGTTGATGAGTTAGTGTTTGGCCTACATGAGCGTGCAGTGCAGTTCGCCACTGAATTAAAAGAGCAGCGATTTGACGTTATTAACGATGTGGTTTTCAATCAAGTGCTGATCGGCTTCGACAGAGACGATAGTTATACTCTGGGCATCGTTAATCATATTCAAAACTCAGGTGATTGCTGGGTGGGCACATCAGTGTGGAATGGCAAAAAAGTCATTCGAATAAGCGTTTGCTCTTGGGCCACGACTGAAAATGATGTCACTCGGTCAGTTAAAGCTTTTAGAGCAGCTCGCACAGCGATGGATGACTAACCTTGGAGTGGTTTCTGCATCAGTATGACGTCACTCCCAAAGAATTCTGCGTTAGTGCCCCAGCCGTCGGCTAATTGAGTAAAACTGTCTCGTGAAAAAAAACTAATATGGGTCGGGTCGTTTTTATAATGCCAATTAGAAAAAGCAGCTTGGTCAATCACCAATTTAGTCATGACACCTAACCAGCCACCTGGTCGCAATAGACTCCACAATCGCTGGAGCTCCTCGCCAGGCGCAGAGAGATGCTCGACAACCTCTGTCGCTGTAATGAAGTCATACGAGCTGTCGAAGCAGGCCGTGTCGGGGGCGTAAAAAGGATCATAGATATCCATCTCGTGCCCTTTTTCTGACAACATAACAGATAGTGTTGGACCAGGGCCGCTGCCAAAATCTAACCCAGTCCTGTTTGGCTCTAAGCGTTCTACCAAAGGCGTGAGCAGTCGACTCAGGAAAACTCTATAACCAGAATCATCAGGACTATTTTGATGTTGGTCGTAGATCTCTTTTTCATCGCTCGGTGACAGATGAAATTTGTTTGGAACAAACACGAGCCGACACTTACCGCAGCTAACATAGTTACGAATCTTATCGCTAGCGTAGTCCATCACAGCAGTTGCCTCGCACAGGGGGCAATACAAGACCGAGCTGGTGTTTAGAGCTGTATGCAAAGATTTTTCTCCGAATATCTAGTGCTCACTCTAGCAAGTATCCATCAGTAACACCCATATAAAGGGGTAGTTAAGCCATAAATATGATGATTCTATCAATGTGATCCGAGGCTATCGAAGCGCTCATTTGAGATACTCCAGAGTTTCTTCTAAGAAGTAGTCATTTCAGATTGACGGTAACTCGGATGGTAAGTATCATGCGCGCTCGAAAGAAAGACCGCTTGGAAAGACTTTCGGGGATTAGCGCAGTCTGGTAGCGCGCCTGCTTTGGGAGCAGGATGTCGGGGGTTCGAATCCCTCATCCCCGACCACTTTTCTGGCTTGAACTCTATACCGCCCATAGCTCAATTGGATAGAGCATCCGCCTTCTAAGCGGAAGGTTCCAGGTTCGAGCCCTGGTGGGCGGACCATCTTTCAATAGTCTTCAAATGTTGTTCCTGTTTAATGGTGGACGTAGCTCAGTTGGTAGAGCCCCGGATTGTGATTCCGGTGGTCGCGGGTTCAATCCCCGTCGTCCACCCCATTAATTCCCTATATAAATCAATGATTTATGATTATTTTAGGCGGTAATATTGGTCTTTGGGCAGTTTTTGGGCAGTTTTGTTCTGAAACCACCTCGATCTAGTGGCAAGATTTACTTTTTTACCTTTGGCTTTTTCTTTGGCTTTGCTGCTTTCTTGTAACCCATGTGACCACCTCGATCTATCCCCCATTTGACTGGGTGCGCTTAAAGGGCAGGCATCAACGTCTCCAAATGCGCCTCAATCTCCTCTGCAGTCTTTCTAGTAGCATCAGTAGCCACTACGCCATCAATAAGCGTATCGCCCTGTAAACCGAATAGGTAACGCAATGTGAGCAATCCATCTGTAAGGGCATCAATATCACGATTACCGTCGATATCGGCAAGGTCACCCAGAGTGGCAATACGAGCCTCAATATCCACCGATTCAGTGTAAGTAGCATCAGAGGCAATAGTTCCTGTTATCAACGCACTTCCATCTAACCCAAACATACCTCTTAATAGCAGAAGTCCATCAGTTAGTGCGTCATAGTTTTCGTTACCATCTATATCTAGAGAACCTGAGGGAATAGTTCCCGCCAGGAACTCGTCTAAAGCTGTTACCCCATCATTATCCTGATCACTTGAAGCATCTGATGCATTATTTGGATTAAGTCCATACTTGGTTTCCCAAGCATCAGGCATGCCATCATTGTCAGAATCTTTTGAGTAAAGACTGTTCTCTGGATACACATCAGCATTGTTCCCAACCCCATCGCCATCAGTATAAATAGTCTCAGACAGAGCACAAAGCTTGGAGAGCAAGTATTACTAGCTATGAAGGCGATCCTCGTTATGCAGGGATGGACGTCTAATGAAAGACTCTCAAATGGAAGGTTTATCACAGTTGGCAAACCAAGGGAAAGAGAGTCCGTTAGTAATGGCAATGATGATAATTCTTTCAGCAATACTAATATTGACAGCTGAATATTTAATTTAAGAATTATAGTCAATACCTTACCCCGCTTTGGCGGCAATCTTTAATTTCGCTTATTTGCTTTCAGCGTTCTGATGATGCCATCATTGACCTTTTCCCAGAAATCATCTGAATCGGCATTTTGGTATTCAAAAAATCCTTTACCGGTTTTAACCCCGAGATCTCCTTTTTGGACTTTGTCGCGGATGCGTTTGTGCGATCTATAATTTGGGTCATCAAGTGCCTCAGCGAGATACTCGCCAACATTGGCGATTGAATCCAGCCCGACCATATCCATGAATTGAATAGGTCCTACGTTGGGCAACCTCAATCCGAAGCCATTTTTGACGACATTATCGATTTCCTCGGCGGTGGCAATTTCCGCATCCATCAGGCCCATAGCTGCTCCGATCAGAGCTCCCTGGAGAATATTATGGATGAAACCGGGGGTGTCTTTGCAGATCACCGGGTGTTTTCCCATATCCTGAAACAGCTTCATTGCTTTTGCCTCTGTCACTTTGGCGGTCTGCACACCAGACACAAGCTCCACCAGAGGACTTAAATGCCCCGGGATGGTCCAGTGCGCAGTGATTGCTCTTTCCGGGTATTCCATCTGTTCGGCAATGCGCGTAATACTCATGGAAGAGGTATTGGAGGCGATGATCACCTCCGGGGCACAGAGCTTGTCACAGCGGGTAAAAAGCGCTTTCTTTTGATCCATATCTTCAGGAATGACCTCCATGATAAAATCAGCCTTGGCAATGGCGGCATCCCAATCCATTGATCGATTGATACGTTGTAGCGAACTCTGAGCCTTCTCTTTGTCTAGGAGGCCGCCTGCGACCATTTGCATACAATTGGCTTCGGCTCTTTTTTCGGCCTTTTCCAGTTGCGTCTCAAAAAGATCCACTGCCGTAACTTCATATCCTGCGATAGCAAAAGTAAGGGCAATGTCGACTCCCATGACTCCCTGTCCTAAAACGGTCACTTGCTCAATGGTTTTATTTTTAACTGCAGCTTGGCTATCGGTTTGATTCATTTGCATTAGTCTCTTTTTATTGTTGATGCTATCAGCGCTATAAAAAAGGCTATTTTAACGCTCGAATAAGTTTGCCTGCAGGTTCCAGCTCTGTGGTGCCTTTAGTGACAGCCGTGTAAATAACCCCCAGATTCGGCAAACCCGCCAAAGTATTAATAATGTGAAACTGTGTCGGATTTTGCTCCCAGGTCAGATGCTCCCAGTGAACCTCTCCCTGTCCGAGCCATACCTCTGTGGCGATATTCTCAGAGGGGAAAAGCGTGGGGTAACTCACTGCGGAGCCAACACCATTTGGATTCGGGATATATTTGTAGCCCATCCAGTTGTCTTTTCCCTCCATGGATTTTTTCAATTCAGCAATCTCTTGTCCGCTCTGGGGGATAAGATTATTGGCGCTTATTTGCAGGATCTGACTTCCAAAATGACTGGCATTGGCTCGCCACTGGCCATTGCTGATCTGATGATCGGGAATGTCCGCATAAATTTTGGGAATGCCTTTAATTTCACGACCGGTTAAGATGGGATCGGTAAGGTTTTCCCACATTGCCAAGGTTAAAGCCCCTTCCAATTGGTCCTCTTTGCCCTTGAATTTCACCGAAGCATTAACGCCGATAAGGTTATAAGACCGACCAGCCAACCATTCAACCCCTTTGTTACAGGCATAGGAAACTGTGATAACTGGCAATTCACCAACCTCAAAAGACGGGGGTAGGTATTTAGCAAGCTGCTCTCGGTCGGTGAGATAAGAGACAGTAATGGTGGTGACATCATTATATTTTCTTCCTATAACCTTGCGGGGAAGAGGCCCGAAAAAGCCGGGCATAAGGTATTCTTCATTTGGATCAAAAAACATAATAATCACCCGTCATTTTATTTACCTTATTAAATTTATTGTTGTAGTAAAGCTAAGGTGATTAAAAGCCTATCAACGTTAAGCCAACCGACCTTTATTAACTAAACCAGATAGCTAGAATGCATGAGCTAATTCGGGCAATTGAATAACAATGCGATCACCCTGTTGCAGGTTTGTCTGATTCTACAAATAAGCGGCAAAATTCCGGCTCATGATGTCAACATCATCAAAAGATAATGTGTGCTCTAAACAACTAAAAGCAGGCTTGTCTCGATACAAACGACAAGAATCATTGAAAAGTTCGATGATACTTTTATAGTTTTTAGGATTTAACAATTGAAATTGTTGTTGCGAATAATCTAATGATTGGACAAGGGTTGTTATAGTCATATTGTCTAATTACATTGTCAGGATATAATTCTACAGTAGCAACTTAATAAACGTATCAGTTGTTACTTAGGTGACAGCAATCGACAAATAAACAATATTGTTTTTACTTTTCCTCTCTTTTAAAATTTGTTTATAACCTTTATTTATAAACAAAGTTATTCATCAATAAGCTCTAGTTCATCTTCTAAAGCAGCAAGGTTTTTTATTAAATATTTACCCTGTTCCATGACAACTATATTTTTGTCTCGCCATTGTCCAAAGATCTTATTTACTCTAGGGCGCGACCCCATCACTAAATTGGCAAAATCACTTTGGCTTAAAGAAATATCTAAGCGAATACCCTGTTCTGTTTGAACACCATACAGCTGTGCTTGTTCTAATAATCGACCAGCAAGACGAGCACTCAAAGGAGAAAAAAGTATACCTTCAAGTAAGCGATATAAACCTCGAGCTTTCAAGGTATGATCAATAAATATATTTCGATACATAGCCGGAAATTGTTCACTAACACTGAGTACAATTTTACGAGGAATGACTAAAACAATAGATTCTTCAAGTACCAGTACACCAAATAATCTAGGCTCCTCAACACTCAGAGTTTCTTCACCAAACCAAGAGCCTTGGTTATAGTAAGTAAAAGTAAATTCTTGTCCGGTACTACTCGTTGCGCCCAGACGAAGACGCCCTGATATCACACAGTAAATATCGGTGTTGGAATCACCATTTTGAAAAACAAAACTTTTTTTAGAGTATGTCTTAATGTTAGCTGCGCACGCGAGTTGGCTGCGGCCTTGTTCAGGGGTATCCTTAAACCAAGGGGAACTATCAATAGCTTCTTGAATAATTTCAATATCGAATTTTACATTCATATTCTTTTCGTCATAGCCATTTGAATACCCTGAATAATGAGCTAATTGGTTTTACCAAAAATTGACAATATCACTTATCATAATGAATACCAATTATTATAAATGAGAAGGATTATTCACCAATAAAAACGTCTCTTTAAGATAATAGAGTGCGATTATATAAATAAAAAAAGAAAGGATGATTAAAATCAACGTTTGAACATATATCCGCGAATTATGCTCAAACGTTGAGAGAAGTGATTGAAGCATGAGATTACCTAGCCATTATCGCTTTTCTAATTTCAATATTTTTATCTTGATGTAAATCGTATTTTCTTGAGATCAAGATGGTAGATAACGTTAACAATAATGATACAGGTCGTGCAAAAATAGCTAAATTAGTGAAAGCTTCTGCTGGTATGTTTGCAATGGAAGCACCCTTGGGAAATTTGACCACTTGGGGGGCAATACCGGCGAAAAACGCGCCGAAACCAAAACTTGCTTTTAATGCAAAAGAACGGGCAGCAAAAAACAAACCTTCTTCTCTTCTTCCTGTAGCTAATTCATGCTCATCTATTGTATCTAATACAATAAAGCTACCGCTTTCATTCCATCAGACAATTGTCCAATACCGTAACCGACTCTTGTTGATAACTTCATCGTAATGCCACCTTGCTAACCTTTATTATTTATCAAAACCTAAGACAGTTTGTCTTTGAGAAATGATTTGGTAAGATTTTAATTATGTGAATACCCTACTCGGTTAGACTTAGTAAACCTGTTACCTAGGTGACAGACCGCAACGGTAATATTATGTTAATTTTTTATGACAAATACAAAAACGAGCAAATACTATATGAAAAAAGTTGCCATTATTGGAGCAGGCCCATCCGGAATTACTGCAATTAAGAATTTTGCAGATCAAGGTTTTGAGGTCACGGCTTTCGATAGATGCGAGGGAGTTGGAGGAAACTGGAGGTTCAATGACCCTTCTGGACATTCTAGTGTTTTTGAAACCACGCATTTAATAAGCTCGAAGTATACTTCTTTTTTTGAAGATTTCCCTTTGCCTGATTCTGCACCCGACTACCCATCACATAAAGAATTATTAAGCTACTTCAATGCATACGCAGATCATTTTGATATTAGAAAACTAATTAAATTTAATACAGAAGTAACTAACTGTAAAAAAATCGATGGAGATAGATGGGAAGTCGAATGGAATACTTTGGGTTCTGATGAAAAAAATATAGGCGAATACGATGCACTTGTTGTTTGTAATGGTCATCATCATAAACCTAGATATCCTGATTATCCTGGAGAATTTACAGGGGAATTAATCCACTCTCACGAATTTAAATCAGCTAAACCATTTCAGGACAAGCGTGTTTTGGTTATTGGCGGCGGTAACTCTGCCTGCGATGTTGCGGTCGAGACAGCGCGAGTATCTAAATCAACCTCGATTAGTTGGAGAAGAGGGTATTATCTTATTCCTAAGTTCATGTATGGCTTGCCAACAGATGTACAAGCATTAAAAAATAGGTGGATGCCAGATTTTATTAGAGGGCCATTTACAAAATTGATGCTAGAAATTTTCCAAGGAAAAAATGAAGATATTGGATTACAGAAACCAGATAAAAGTCTAAATGCAACTCACCCAACAGTAAACTCAGAACTTTACTATGCAATAAGGCACGGCAAAGTCACACCCCATGTTGATATAGAAAGATACGAAGGCAATAAGGTTATATTTAAGGATGGTAAGAGTGAAGAGTTTGATGTCATCATTGCATGTACTGGTTTTAAAATTAAACATGACTTTTTCGATAAAAGTCTAATTAATTATGAAGAGGGCAAAGTACCACTTCTTCATAAAATGATTCCGGCTGATATAAATAATTTATACTTTATAGGTCTTTTTCAGCCTTTGGGCTGCATCTGGCCAGGAGCAGAGCTTCAGTCTAAATTAGCTGCTCAACATCTCTGCGGCAATTGGAAGCCAGAAAAATCAATTAAAGAGCTAATTGAAATAGAACTAGCTAATCCAGATGTAAAGCAAATCGACACGCCAAGGCACACAATAACTGTTGATGATTATGCTTTCAGAGCTAGATTGAAAAAAGAAATCAATAGATCTATTTCTGCTTAAAAAACATGAATCTGTGCATTGTTTGTGAAAGAAAGTTTATTGAAAGCTTTCTTTCATCAGACAAGACTTAAACCTGCTGGAAAACCAGAGGTAATGATGTTAGAAAAAATAGTTAACGTTAATGGTGTTGATATTGCTTATCAACTTCATGGTAACAACCAAAATCCGACGATTATGCTTATTCATGGTGTAGGTTACCCTTTAACTGCATGGCCTAAAGCTATGATTGAGCAATTTGTTGACCTAGGTTTTCAGGTTTTACTCTTCGACAATCGCGATGTCGGTCGCTCAGGAAAATTTGAACACCTTTCTTTGCCTAACTTAGTGTGGGTTATGTTGAAATTAAAGCTTGGTTTTAGCATTAAAGTTCCGTATCAACTTGAAGATATGATGCTAGATACCGTTGCATTGTTAGATATATTAAAGCTAGAAAAAGTTCATCTGGTTGGGGTATCTATGGGAGGGATGATCGCACAGTTACTCACTATCCATCATCCAGAACGTGTCAATTCATTAACTTCTATTATGTCGACTACAGGTAATAAAACATTACCAAAAATGAGTGATACAATTAGAAAAAATTTAATGTCTAAACCGATCTCTGATAGCGACAAGCACATGCTCGATTTTCATATTAAAAGATGGCAAATTATTGGAAGTCTAGATTATCCAGCCGAGCTGACTAACTTGACCGAGTATGTAAAAAGCATCCTCGAACGAGGAATTACAGACAATGGGACGCTACGCCAGTGGCTTGCCATTATGGCAGCGGGTAATAGGGAAGAATATTTAGCTAAAGTTAATACACCCAGTTTGATCATACATGGTGAAGCCGATGAATTTGTACCTGTAGAATGCGGGAAGGCAACAGCAATGGCCATTCCACAGGCTAAATTAAAGGTATATGCTGGCATGGGACATGATTTCCCTAATGAATTTATACCTAATATCATGCAAGATATTGTTGATCATGCCCAAGAAAAAGTGGAAGTGTAACAAAAGAAGTATAAAAACAAGAAGATGAGAAATAGTTTTAGCTTTATTGCCATCTGTTAAATTCCCTCTTAAAACCCTCTATGTGTGGTAAATATATAAAGGTGTACTCTTTGAGTAACAAGGTAACCCTATAAATATGCTTTTTTCGATACTCATTGAGTATACAACGAGGTATAGAATAATCAATTTAGTCGGTCTACTGCGGTATTTTTAAACACTTACTCTGAGTTTATTAATGAGCATGCCGCTAACCAAGACCCAAGAAGATTTGAGCCATTGCCAAGCACTGCTCACAAACGATAATTAAAGTCTTTGACCAGTTTTGTGACCAGTAAATATACGGTTAATGACTTTCAGTGAGTGTTAAGAAAAACAAGAAGTGAGGCTCTATGCACCTTTCAACCGTCACTGGGAATCAGTGGGAGTCAATGTCGCGGGTTCAATCCCCGTCGTCCACCCCATTAACTTCTTATATAAATCAATGACTTACGATTATTTTATGCAGAAATATGGCTCTTTGACCAGTTTTTGACCAGTTTTGTTTTGAAACCACCTCGATCTAGTGGCAACGTTTACTTTTTTACCTTTGGCTTTTTCTTTGGCTTTGCTACTTTTTTATATCCCATATGACCACCTCGATCTGGTGAGAATCTCAATCCTAATTAACAGCCATATCTTAATCTTACTCACCTGCACTTACCGCATCAGCTTCTCCATCTAGATACAGCTGGTTTATCTCTTTTTGTGTGATCAGACGCTGAAATATTCGCAACCTAGCTATTTGAAAATCTGGGTTATCATCAGCCTGATCTCCAATTATTAAATTCGAGTTATACACATTGGGAGCTGCCTCATCCTCCTCCTGCCAGCCAGCCACTGAATCAACCTTATTTATAAAAATAGTAAAGGTTGAATCGGCTCCATCATTTCTATAATTAATTGCAATATGCGTCCATTCACCAGGAACAATGTCTCCAGATTGAGGTACATTGACTCCTTTGTAGCCTTCACCGGGCCCTGAACTCGAGACTGTTTTTATATGGACCTTTTCTCTCCCAGGCTGATACTGGGCATAAACGATGAAACCCTGATCATCATTATACTGGCTCTTAGTGCCAATAATTTGCACGTCCCCTGGTGCTGCTGGATCTATTGAGTCTTTAAGCCAGAAAGAAACACCAAAATTTTCACTATCTTTCCCTAACTGGGCGCATCCTTGATCAACCACTTCCATAAACTGACCTGCACTAAACTTGTATCCTGTAGTATCTCCAAAAGCAAAGGTCTCGACTCCACCCGATCTATTCTCAATATATACATCATCAGTCAACACTACATTGTCACAAGCAAGATTGATAACACTCACAGTGATATTTTGTAAGGTTGAGTTAATACCATCACTCGCCGCTATTATCGCCTTGTAAGAAGACAAAGTGTCAGACGAATTAAAGGTCAAATCCCCCGTAGTTGAATCAATGTTTATTAGAGATGCATCCTTACCCGAGATAGAATAAGTTATTGCATCTCCTTGAGGATCTGTCGCAGTAACCTGCCCTATATAATTGCTGCTGCCTTTGGTTAGGCTAAATGCAGGCGATGACGTAAACAGCGGTGCATCATAGTATTGATCAATTAAACCCTTTTGAGCTGCTTTGGCTTTCTCTGCATAAGATTCATTCCACACATTACGCCATGCATTATACCAACCAAGCCCGTAACGAGAGTCACCTCCCTCTGGCCGACCCGGGTAGAGCCGTTCAAAATGTTCGTTAAACATTTGATTATTTCCCGGAATAATAGACAAATATCGCGACAGCAGCTCTTTAAGTTTTATATCCCGCTCTAAATCATTAATCCTTATTGCGTACGCCAAGGCTGTGGGGTCGGTTGGATGAACACCCCAGAAGTGAATGAGTGGAGTAAGATCAAACCCTGCAGCAACAGATAATCGCAGAATTCTGCTGTCCGTTTGACTGAGTTCACTTGCATCAACGTTATTTATAAAGTCGAGATGCTCTTGACGATTAAAGCTCGTGTAAGCACCCCACCCATAGAGTCGCACGATATCGGCATATTTAGCATAGCCTCGCTGCTGGTACCTGAACTCATCATCTGGAGTATTAGACTTATCCATCGGCTGATGGTTACCGAAGTTGGGTGTGACCATCCAGTTAATTGCTGCTTCATCGACGGTATAATTTTTATTATATGCGCCTCTAGACTCTGCAAAAGCAGTTTCAAAGTCTACGCCAAACTTTACATTCCTGACATAGGCATGGGGAAAATTAACAATAGCCTCGCCTTCTCCAGGAAACATTGTTATTAACTGTGCATGCCCTAATTCATGATATTCAACAGAATCATGCGTAGGGTCTTCCAACATCCAATGATCACTATTACCTACCTCATCATCATTAGGATTATAAAGTTGATTTATTTGTGGATATCCAATTCCATAAGCACTATGACGGATATGTAAATCTGGTTGAAGATACAAGACTTCTTTATTTCGGTCCTTGGGTAAAATACCCATGTACTCTGACACCCCATCCATCGCTGAATCCCACTTATTCATCAGCTCCTCTGGCTCATCAAAAGCGTAAATCCAACTTGTTGGAACCTGCATCATAAATTTATCACTGACAAAGTCTGCCCATGGCCCAGGATGGCCTCGCTGAGTAAGCCACTCCTCTGCGGTAGTTTTATCAAAATCTCGTAGGGAATATAGAGGTGATTTAATCACCCCTCGAAGCTGAATTTCCCGAGGCCCCAAAGTTTCTCGGTTTGGAACTTCTATATAGACTCCGCCGCCTAAAGGGTTGGCAATCTTTGTTTTCGCATTAATTATTTCAAATCTTGTACTCACACGATCGAGGCGCTTAGGATCTCTTTTATCTTTATGGTCAGCTGTATGGGCACCCACTAATATCGAATAACCTCTGTCTACTAATTCTGCTGGAACGATAACCTCACCAACACTTCCGGCTGATAGATAATATCCAGTAGGCTGGCGACGAGGTTGTCGCGCAAAAGCAACCCTTAGACCCCATTCATCTGGGTTATATGCATTTATGGTCACGGCATGGAAATTGGCTGTATCAGCTGACTTAACGGAAGTCCCAGGAAAATTCGCTGATGATTCAAATACTTGGTCAGTAAAAATATGGCTACACATTGGCAGAACATAACGCGTGTACTGATGGTCAATCATAGCCTGCTGAATCTTGAATATAATCCGGGCAAGCTCAACCTCAATATCAGCCTCACCCTCTCTTTTAAAACCACCCCGAGTGGTATCATTTATAAATAGCGGCCCCTTCTGCGCATCATAGTATGTAACCAATTCTAGCGATTTTTTTATAATTGGCACATCAGAACTGAACAGCGGCAATAGCTTTTCAAGCTCAGCATTATAGGAAGCTAAATCAGCAAGACTCATAGGGCTTTGATTACCTATATGCGAATATAACTTATCCAATATGCCATTTAACTGGCTCTTAGTATTTCCAGCAGCTGGCGCACCTTGCAGATAAAGCTGCCTAATTTCATTTTTTGTTAATTGCCTCTTAAAACTACGAAAATCGGCAAGATCAAAACTGGGCATTTCATCCCGTAAATCATCATAGCCAATTGTTAGCCTCGCTCCATCCTTGAAACGTTTTGTTGGAAGGCCATTATCATTTATTGCGGGTATTGTATTGGTATAAATAGTGAATCTTATCAGGGGATCATCGGCATCATAATTAACAACAATATGAGTCCATTGTTTTGGCTTTACTGGTTTTGATATGATCGAGTCACCTCCATCAAAATGAACCACAATCCAAATCATTCCATTTTGAGGTTGATACTGAGCAGTAACAATAAATCCAGCTGAATCAGGATCATATTGGCTTCTTGTTCCAATAATTTGAGGCGATAATGTTGGATTATTAGTTATATCTATTGCATCTTTAAACCAAAAGGAAAAGCTAGAATCAGTGTCACCTTTACTCTGAGGTAGGCAATCATTGTCACCCAGCTCCATAAATTGGCCTGGTCCAAATTTATGCCCTGTTGCATCACCAAATGCAAAGTCCGCTATGCCGGCTGTTCTGTTTCTAATATATGTATCTTGGGTAATAAAAAGGTTGTCGCAGACCGCTTGAGGTGGAAGAAGAGCCTCTATCGTCTTTGCACAAGTAAGATCTGATGCAACTTCTAAAACATCCGATAAGGTCACTATTATATTTTGAGTGCTTGAGTTACTTCCATCTGTCGCCGTTATGATTGCCGAAAAAAATGATTTTACTTCAAAGTCAGGTTCGTAAGAAAAGCTCAACAAGCCCTGAGGAGTAATAGATAACTCAGACCCTGAAACCTTAAAGGTAATTAATGAATTATCAGTATCCACATCCGTTGCTGTAACCGTGCCAATGACTATCTGATTCTCAGCCGCACTAAAGGTAGCCGATGAGCTAAATGCAGGCGTAACATCATCAACATCAGTCACATTGACCGTAATACTCTGCGTCGTTGAGTTCGTGCCATCAGTTGCCGTCACAGTCGTTGTATAAGACGTTTTAGTCTCATAGTCAGGTGCTGATGCAAAGGTTAGGACCCCTGCTGAGGTAATCGATAGCTCAGAGCCAGATATGGTGAAGGTTATAGCTGAGTTGTCAGTATCGACATCTGTAGCAGTCACTGTTCCAATTGCTGTTTGATTCTCAGCAGCACTAAAGGTAGCCGATGAGCTAAATGCAGGCGTAACATCATCAACATCAGTCACATTGACCGTAATACTCTGCGTCGTTGAGTTCGTGCCATCAGTTGCCGTCACAGTCGTTGTATAAGACGTTTTAGTCTCATAGTCAGGTGCTGATGCAAAGGTTAGGACCCCTGCTGAGGTAATCGATAGCTCGGAGCCAGAGATAGTAAAGGAAATAGATGAGCTGTCTGCATCCGTCGCTGTGACAGTGCCAATACCCGTCTGGTTCTCCGCTGCACTAAAGCTACCTGAAGAGGTGAATACCGGCGGCTCAATATCTAAAGAGGTTAGCTTCTCAAGGTACGACTCGATATCAGCCCCAGTGACCCTTTGGGCGTCGGTGGCAACCACGCCCTTAATTAAGGTGTCACCTATTAGACCGAACAAATATCGAAGAATTATCAGACCATCGGTTAACGCATCGACAGTTCCATTATTATCGATGTCGAGGCGATTACCCAACCCCGTAATTCGTGCTTGAATATCTTCGGCATCAGTATAAACCGCGTCACTGGCTACAGCACCAGAAATCAAGGACGTACCAGTTAATCCAAACATGCTTCGAAGGATTAATAGTCCATCGGTAAGGGCGTCAAATTGCTCATTACCATCGATATCAACATTTAAGCCTGAGACGGAAACAGATTCAGATTCCCCGAAAGATGAAAATATTAGGAGTAGGAGGACACTCAGCGTAACCAATATTTTTTTCATTAAATCAAAAAGCCCCGCCGCACTATAAAAGTAAGAATAAAAACTAGCATATTTTTGCATACGAATATGAATATCTCATTTGCATGCAGTATCGAAAAGCACCAAGGTATTTTTAAATACTTACTCAGAATTTATTGACGAGTACGCGCCAAATAAAGACCCTCGCAGATTTGAGTCAATACCTGAAATTACCCACAAACATGAGCCATCGTAAATAAGGTTACGTGGTAGGTGTTTTGGTAGGTGGATATGCGGTTAATGACTTTCAGTGAGTGTTGAAGAAAATAAGAAGTGAGGCTCTATGCGGGTTTAAAGACTCACTGGGAATCAGTAAGAGTCAATGCCACGGGTTCAATCCCCGTCGTCCACCCCATTAGCTTCTTATATAAATCAATGGCTTATGGTTATTTCAGGTAGAAATATGGCTCTTTGACCAGTTTTGTTTTGAAACTACCTCGATCTAATGGAATGAGTATTTGAAAAATCAAGAAGTGAAGATCTACAATACTTTTCAATCGCCACTCTAAATTCGTGGGAAACAAATCCAACAATTCAAACCCCTTCGCCCAGTCCAATAAAGTCCTGTATAGTAGACTATTGTAATTAGGCCTCTCTCAAAAATAAAACTTCGAGCCCTAGTGCTAAACTAATTCGCGCGCAAACCCCTGAAGTGGCAGACAAATCAAAAGGGAAAATAAATAAATCAGCAACGGGTATCTGGATGCACACAAGATCAAAAATAGTCGTTCTTTGCCAAGTGCTTATGCTATTGACTACTAATGCGCATGCACAGCAGCGACCGAATATCCTATTAATTATGGCAGAAGATATGAGTGCCAGAGTAGGAGCCTTTGGCGATGAAGTGGCTGTTACGCCCAATCTCGATCGTCTCGCGAGCACCAGTATTCGCTATCCGAATACGTTCACGACTTCCGGCGTCTGCGCACCGAGTCGTGCAGCGCATATACTCGCTGTACATCAAATGTCAGTTGGCGCACAGCATATGCGCACCCGTTCTTTTAAAGAGTCACCCTACCGGTCGGTTCCACCCACGCATATTAAAGCCTATCCAGAATTATTACGTCGCCAAGGCTATTACACATTCACGAGCTCTAAGCTAGACTATCAGTTCAGTAATACTTCTGCCGGTTCAGGACCTTTTAGTATCTGGGACTACGAGGGTGCGAAACCTACCTGGCAGGGTCGTGCAGATGGTCAGCCATTTTTTGGCTTCGTGACGCTTACCGAAACCCATGAGCAGCAGATGTTTCCTCGCAAGGTGGCGATGAACAATGCTAAAGGTAGCCGCTCAAAAGTAGTCCATGCAGATCAGGTTTTAGTGCCCCCCTACTACCCCGACCATGACACGATCCGAACCGATATTGCTCAGCACTACAATAATATTTTTACCATGGATCAAATGGTCGGAAAATGGCTTCTCCAGCTTAAAGAAGATGGCTTGGCCGAGAATACCATTGTTATCTGGACTACCGACCATGGTGACGGCCTGCCCCGAGCCAAGCGCGAAATCTATGACAGTGGCATTAGGGTGCCATTAATTATTCACTGGCCAAAAGGCATAAAGCCGGAGACTTTGATTCCTGGTAGTGACGATAAAAAACTGATTAGCTTTGTCGATATAGGGCCCAGCGTTTTGGCTATAGCGGGGATTCCGGTTCCAGACTACATGCATGGCAGTGCTCAGCTAGTTCCGGGGGCTAGTCCTGAGAGAAATTACATTTATGCGGCCAAAGATCGGCTAGACGGCTTTAACTCTCGCGAGCGCGCAGTGCGAGATGGCCAGTTTAAATATATTAAAAATTCTCTTCCAAACATACCAGGCGCACAGCATATTGCTTACCGCGATCGGCTGGCCACCATGCAGACGCTCTGGCAGTACTTATCTGCAGGTAAGCTAAATACAGCGCAACGCTTTTGGTTTGAGCCACGCCCAGCAGAAGAGCTATACGATATAGTCGCCGATCCCCATGAAATCAACAATATAGTCGATTCTTCCATCCACATATCGACTCTGGACCGCATGAGGAGTGCATTAACAGACTGGCAGAGCAGGATTGTCGACTACAGCGAGGTAACTGAATTAGCTATGGCTAAAGACTTCTGGCCAGATGGCGAGCAACCCGTTACTCAAGTACCCCAGATTATAATTAATAGCGCAGGAGTAGCCAGCATTGTGCCCTCGGAAGCCGATGATTCGGTTGGATACCGGGTCAATGGCGGCACTTGGAGGCTATATAGCAAACCTTTGCGAATCCCCAAAAGCACTCTTTTAGAGGCGAAGTCCGTTCGCTATGGATGGGCAGAGAGCCCATTAACTCGGGCGTCTCACACCGCTGATGATTAACGATGATAAGCTTCGGCTTGAGGATAAACGTCGTAAATCTCTGTTTAGTGTCTGCTATCTTTTTTGATCATAGTTGCAATAGAATTCCGAAATTGACACTGGTTAATTCATCAAATCTGCGGTTACGGGCCCAATCCCCATCGACCACGCCATTCACCGCTACAAGATCTAATCTAATTCATTACCCGATGTCTCGGTCAGCAAGGAGACGCAAACGATCGTAGCGATCGCTGCCAGAGCCATGTATACCGAGACATAAAAAATCCCATAGTTCTTCCAAAGCATTACAGCAATAGTTGGCGCAAGTGCGCCCCCTAAGATTGCACCAATCTGATATCCCAGAGACGCTCCCGAGTAGCGGACTTCAGTACTAAACAGCTCAGTGAAGAATGCCGCTTGAGGGCCATACTGCATACCGACAAAAACCAACCCTAAGCTAATGGCCCCTATCACTACAAAAACATTACCAGTATCAACCAATGGAAAAAGCGCAAACGCCCATAGTCCGGACAATATAGCGCCCCACAAGTAAACCTTCTTCCTACCGATTCTATCTGACAAACCAGCTGCCCAGAACTGCCCCGGAATCATTATTAGAGCGGCAATTAAAACGGCCATTAGCATAGTGTCACGGGACAACATGACTGTTGGCGAGTTAACGCCATACGCCATAATAAACGCGATCAGGATATAGAATGTCACTTGTATGGATAAGAAAGCCCCAGCCGCCAAGAAAATACGGCCAGGATGGCGGGAAAATACTTCAATAATGGGCGACCGTTTAACCATCTTGTCAGATGCTGAATCGTTAACTTTACTGGCTGCTAGTTTCTTAAAGGCATCAGTGTCCTCTAAATTTAACTGCACATATAGACTAACACCGATCAGTAAAATACTTGCTAGAAATGGTAGTCGCCAGCCCCAATCCATGAAGTCAGCTTCACTCATGCTGCCACTAACCCCAAGAAAGGCTAAATTAGCCAGTATCACCCCAATGGGAGCACCCGCTTGGGCATAAGCACCATACCAACCACGCTTGTCAGCGGGCGCGCTCTCTGTCACTAATAGCATCGCCCCACCCCACTGACCTCCAATGGCCAACCCTTGTACGAACCGAAGAAAGACTAGGACTAAGGGTGCCAAATAACCAATGGTCTCATAGGTTGGCAACAGACCAATCAGCGTCGTAGAAGCACCCATGATCATCAGGGCAATCACGAGCGTTTGCTTGCGACCGACGCGGTCTCCAAAATGTCCAAATACAATGCCACCCAGTGGCCGAGCCAAGAAACCCACTGCGAAAGTGCTGAAGGACGCAATTAAAGCAATCATGTAAGGCATGTCTGCAGGAAAGAATGCCTTTGGAAATATTATGGCTGCGGCAGTGCCATATAAAAAGAAGTCATACCACTCGATACTTGTGCCGGCTAGTGACGTCAGCGCAACTTTACGAATATTGTTAGGTTGTGATTCCTGCATGTCTTGCTCCTCCGAGTGAGCCTCAATCATAGTCGAATAGTCGATCATTTCAAAACGTGAATAGATCGAGGTTGCCATCATCGATACTGAATGAGACGATACGTAGGGTCTTTTGTGGAGATGATTGATGATTGAGCTAGATGTAGATTTCGTACGAAACCAATTCCCGGCTTTTAGTGAACCCTCACTTAAAGAGTTTGCGCATTTTGAAAACGCAGGTGGTTCATATGCCTGCGCTCAAATGATCAACGCCCTGCACCACTATTATACTGCGACTAAAGTTCAACCCTACTATGGGTTTGAGCCTTCAATTGGTGCGGGTCAAGAGATGACTCGTGCGAGAGAGCGAATGGCTTCATGGCTGAACATAGATGCTGATGAGGTTCACTTTAGTGCATCGACATCGCAAAATAGCTATGTTGTTGCCCAGGCATTGAGAGATCACCTTAAACCGGGTGATGAAATCATAGTGACAAACCAAGACCACGAGGCAAATATTGGCGTTTGGCGAAAATTAGAGGCACACGGCATCGTTATTAGAGAGTGGTGCGTTAACCCAAAGACTGCCGAACTAGAGAGCCAGGGTCTAGAGGCGTTACTTAATGAAAAGACTCGCGTGGTAGCCTTCACGCATTGCTCTAATATCGTGGGTAGTATCAACCCAGTGAGAGAATGGACTGATAAAATTCATACCGCAGGTGCACTGGCTTTCGTAGATGGTGTTTCTTACGCTGGGCACGGACTTCCAGATATTGATGATCTGGGCGCTGATATCTACTTTTTTTCGCTGTATAAAGTTTACGGGCCCCATTTGGGTGTTATGGCGATGCGCCAGGCTGTTAATGAAATGCTCCCTAGCCAAGGTCATTTTTTTAACGTAGATCATCCGACTAGTCGCTTTACGCCAGCAGGTCCGGATCATGCACAAATCGCCTCAGTTAACGGGGTTATTGATTACTTTGAGCTACTTGATCACCACCACTTTGGCGACGAGAACAACACTTCATCTAAAACTGATCGCGTGAGTGACTTACTCCACCGGGCTGAGCTTAAAAATTTAGCTCCTTTACTAGACTTTTTAAGCCATCGCGAGGGTGTCAAGCTAATCGGAAAAACACACTGCGAAGGAAGAGCGCCGACGGTCTCTTTTACCGTTAAAGATACCGATCCAGCTGATATTGCGGCCCTGCTATCTAAGCAACGCATAGGAATAGCCAATGGTAACTGCTATGCCTATCGCTTGATGGAAGCGTTGGGCATCCCAGCGGACGATGGTGTGGTACGTATATCGTTTGTACACTACACCAGTCATAAAGAAATCAAGCGAATAATCAACGTATTGGAAACAATAATTTAAACAGTGGTTTCAAGCCTTCTTGGTGTTACGACCGAATGTCATTGCAGCGAGCTAGCTGTTGGAGAAAAAACTTAATTTATTATCGGAGACAATTTATGTTCAAAAGATATATTGCCATTTTGGGTCTGATTTTCTTCTGCTGCTCGACCGCTGCAGAAAATCGGTTAGTGATTATTAATGCCACACTAATAGATGCACTGAATCCCACTCGACTGGCTACGACCGTTATTGTTGAAAACGGGAAAATTCAATCAATTCTGTCAGCCGGCGACATAGCGGATATCCAAGAGACGGACATTGTGGTCGACGCTCAAGATAAGTTCCTTATCCCGGGTCTCTGGGATGCACATGTGCACCTAACATTTATTCCTGAACTCGATTTTAAAACCTCATATGACCTTTTTCTTAGAAATGGCATCACCAGTATCCGAGATACAGGCGCTGTTTTAGATCACTTAAAACCGGCACGAGACTATGCCGCGAATAATTCTCACAAAGCACCGCGACTTTTTTTCTCAGGGCCGTTAATCGATGGTACAGACAGGGTTTACAAGGGTATGGAGCCAGGATTCCCAGAGTTATCGATTGGTATTAATGAAGATTCTGATATTGAGAAAATCGTTGATGACTTAGTGGCTGAAGGGGCTTCATTTTTGAAATCATATGAAATGCTCTCTCGCCCTACTTATTTGAAGCTACTTAAAATCGCTAAACAAAAAGAACTGAGAGTCACCGGGCATATCCCCTTAAGTATTGATCTCTTGGAGGCTATCGAGGCTGGGCTTGGCGGTATGCAGCATATACGTAACCTTGACCTAGCGTGCGCATTCAACGCGGATGAAATAAGGTTAGAAAGACAACTCTTGTTGCTCAATGATGAAAATATTGCAGGCTCGGCGCTGCGATCAAAAATCCACAAATCCCAGAGATATGCGGCGATTGCAAATTTTGACAAAAAGCGCTGCGACGCCATCATTCAGCAGCTAGCCATTAATGAGGTATTTCAGACGCCTACATTGACGATTAATTCCTACGGTGCAAAACGTCTCTTTAGCGATCCACTCTGGCGAGATACTTATCAATTTTTACCAGATGCAGTAAGAACTAACTGGCAATCTGCCTCTATTGCAGAAACCGCAGCCGGCGTAAGCGAGAGTGCAATCATCTTTAATGATTGGAGTATGAGGATTGTTGGTTTATTTAATCAGAATGGCGTCAAAATATTGGCAGGAACTGATACTCCCATAGGGTATTTAACGCCTGGATTTAGCCTACACAAAGAGCTAGAGCTTCTGGTTCAAGCTGGTCTCTCACCAACAGAGGCCCTGAGAGCTGCAACGGTGGCGCCCGCAGAGTTTTTTAACTTAGAATCAGAAATGGGTACCCTTGATGTTGGCAAACTGGCCGATATTGTGGTTTTAAACAATAACCCTCTGACGGACATACGACACACTCAGGATATATATCGAGTGATTTCAAAAGGCGTCATTTATTGAAAATCAGCTACTAAAATATTAACACTTTGAGGGACCTTAAAAGCCCTAAGTGTATAAAAAGGTTGCGTTATTCTCTGCCCTTGATTACTTTAGCGGCCTGAAAATGAAACCGCCAAATAAAAGGGAAATAAAATGTCTGCTCTCATCCTCGATGGTAAAGCCCTATCCGCAAAATCAGAAGCGGATCTCGCCGCTCGCGTAGCGGTTATTAAAGACAAAAATAATGGTCAATCCCCTATTCTGGCAACCATTCTAGTTGGGGCCGATCCTGCATCTGCTACCTATGTAAAGATGAAGCAGAACGCCTGCAAACGTATTGGTATGGAATCTATTGCCGTTGAAATGCCAGCTCATACGTCCACCAGAGAGCTACTAGGCAAGATCGATGAGCTAAATACCAACCCAAACTGTCACGGTATTCTGCTTCAGCACCCAGTACCCTCGCAAATTGATGAACGAGCGTGTTTTGACCAGATCGATATTGCAAAGGACGTCGATGGAGTAACCTGTCACGGGTTTGGGCGTATGGCGATGGATGAGGACGCCTACGGCTCGGCCACGCCGCAAGGTATCATGCGGACACTAGAGGCTTATGATATAGAGCTAGCCGGCAAACATGCTGTTGTCGTCGGTCGTAGCCCTATCCTTGGCAAGCCAATGTCGCTTATGCTCTTAAACGCTAACGCGACCGTTACCATTTGCCACTCCAAGACACAAAACTTACCCGACCTGATCAAGCAAGCTGACATTATTGTTGGTGCGGTTGGTAGGCCCGAGTTTATTCAAGCCTCCTGGATTAAAGATGGTGCGGTCGTGGTAGACGCCGGCTACCACCCTGGTGGCGTGGGTGACATTGAAATGGGACCTTTGACCGAGCGTGTTGCCGCTTATACACCAGTACCTGGCGGTGTGGGCCCAATGACTATTAACACCCTGATTCAACAGACGGTCATTGCCGCAGAAAAAGCGCTTTAGAGAGCGCTTTTCTTACGGGTGATTTTTTCTATCATGTTTGAAAGCGCGGTTTGTGCATAAGGCTGGTTAATAGACCAAACCTGCTGTGCGGTTTCGAGATCTACGATATCGTCGTGGTGATTAGTGCTCCCTGCCTCACGCAATGTCTGCTTTGTTCTGATGAGTAGTTCTTTGGGTAGATCACGAATATTTTCGGTAAAGGCAAATGCTTCGTTAAGCAAGTCCTCTTGAGGAACACATTTCCAAGCCAAGCCTTTATCAACAGCCTCTTGACCACTCAGTGATTGAGAAAAAAGCAACATACCGGCTGCAGTGTTCCAGTTCGCCAGCTGACGCAACATCCAAGTATTGCCGCCGCCGGGGTGTAAACCAAGGCCGAAGAATCGTGGCTCAAAACGTGCTTTATCTGTCACAATTCTTACATCACAGCCAACCGCCATATTAAAGCCTGCTCCGACGGCCGGACCGTTCACTGCGGCGATAGTGGGTAGCTGAGACTGGGCAATACAGAGAAAGCCACTATAGATGTTTTCCAGCATTAGTTTGTCGGCTGTAATGTCTCCAAGCTGACCGCCAGCGCAGAAGGTAGGGCCATTGCCGGTAACAATAAGGGCTTTCACATCTGGATGCTTTTCAGCTTTCGCAACCGACTCAACAATCATCTCGCAGACTTCGAGAGTAAGCATGTTACGCTTAGCGGGATTGTTTAGGGTTAACAAAGCAATATTGTCACGAATTTCAAACAGTACCAAAGACATTGATCCATCCTTCTTTTTAAAGTTGCTTTAGGATAACATTTACTCGAATTAAAGTGTGCGTCAAAGAGGGCTTAAGGCATGGACATAAAGCAGGATAACTCAACACCCATAAACGCAAATGAGCTGGTGGCCCACCGAGGATATCGGGGTAAATACCCAGAAAACACATTTCTTTCCTTGAACAAAGCGATTGAACATGGCGCTTTATTTATCGAGCTCGACGTGCAGTTCAGTAAAGACAAGCTACCCATAATCTACCACGATACTAGCCTTAAACGCGTGAGCGGCCAGGAGGGTTCAGTATTTGATTTGAATCGTGATGTCTTGACCACCGTTTCGGCATTTGAGCCTGCGCGTTTCGGCGAACAATTTGTCGATGAAAAAATTGCACCACTAGAGGCATTAGTGGATATTTTATTGCAGAATCCACCAGTGATTGCCTTTGTAGAGATTAAAGATGAGTCGATATCCCACTGCGGTAGAGAATTGATGTTGCAAGAGATACAACGGATATTAGAACCGGTCGCAGGACAAACCGTAATCATGAGCTTCGACTTTCAGCTCGCGATCATGGCGCGTGAATCCGACTGGCCTCTTGTTGGGGTAGTACTAGAGCGCTGGGAAGATTTGGAATCTGAGGAAACTCTGCAAGCTGTTCCAGACTTCATCTATGTCGATCATGAAATTATTCCAGAAGATTACAATCTCCATGATAGCCCAGCCCTCAGCGAGGCAACCTTAGTTGCCTATGAGGTCACTGATCGGGCGTTAGGATATAAATTATTAGCTCAGGGCGTTGACATGCTAGAGACCTACGAAATCGAAGCGCTAATGGCGCCAAATTGAAGATTTACTGGGATGAACTGCGCCGCCACTGCGTCCCTGCCCTACTGTCTTCAAGAACTACGCCTTGTTTAAGTAGAGACTGACGAATTTGGTCGGCACCCGAGTAATCTTTGTCTTCTTTGGCCTTCTGCCGCTTTGCAATTAGCAATTCAATATCCTGCTTACTAATATCTTGAGTACCTCTGGCAAGCGTAAACCACTCTTCGGGGTCTTGTTGTAACAATCCCATAAGTCCCGCCAAACCGAGTAGCTCTGAACCCAGTAATTGCTGTTCGTCACCCGTAGCGCTATGCATCTGCTTTGCCAAACGGTGTAATTCACTCACCGCCATTGGAGTATTTAAGTCATCAAGAAGCGCTTTATAACCGACGCTGCTTTTATTGAGCATTGGCGCCTCTAGCTGAGCACTGCGTAAATAACCGTACAGAGAGTCCAAGGATCGCCATGCACTGTCCAGTAACTCGGCGCTAAAACTTTGCTCAGAGCGATAGTGAGCCGATAAAATAACAAAGCGTAATACTTCGCCTGGATAGCGATCTAGTAGATCCTTCACCATTCTAAAGTTGCCCAGCGACTTGGACATCTTTTCGCCATCAATATTGATAAAACCATTATGCATCCAAACATTAGCCATTGGCTTACCGTCATGAGCGCAGCAACTCTGTGCAATCTCATTCTCATGATGAGGGAAAATCAGATCTTGACCACCCGCATGAATATCAATGGTTTCACCAAGATGTTTTTTAGCCATTACTGAACATTCAAGATGCCAACCAGGTCTACCTCGACCCCAAGGGCTCTCCCAACCGGGTTCTTGCTCGCTGGAGGGTTTCCAAAGAACAAAGTCGCCTGCATAACGCTTATATTGGGCTACTTCAACCCGTGCACCAGCCAACATATCATCTAGCGAACGACCTGATAATTGCCCATATTTTTCCATAGATTCAACGGCAAAAAGTACATGTCCTTCCGACTCATAAGCATGTCCCTTTTCAATCAATAGGCTGGTCATGCTAATCATCTCAGGTATATGCTGAGTGGCGTAAGGAGTGATGGTTGGCTCTAGATTATTTAGCGCGGCCATGTCCTCAAAGTAGGCCTGAGCGTAACGTTCTGAAAACGTTGAAATATCTTCGCCAAGCTCTGCAGCAGTAGCCATGATCTTATCGTCAATATCGGTAATGTTTCGGGCATAAACGACATTCGGATAAACGCTTTTTAACACTCGATACAACGTATCAAAAACCACCACTGGTCGTGCATTACCGATGTGCACACGGTTGTACACTGTCGGGCCGCAAACGTACATAGTGACACGATTGACATCCATTGGCTGAAAGGCACTCTTATCACGACTAAGGGTGTTGTAAAGCACCAATTCAACGCTGTTAGTATCGCTCATGTTATGCTTTCCAGTTATCTCTCAGGCCAATAGTGCAGTTGAATACAGGACTAGCTGCATCGCTAGTATCGCGCGTAAAGTAACCTTCTCTCTCAAACTGGTAATGATCACCTGCAATAGACCCCTCAAGAATCGCCTCGGCCTTACATCCGGTCACTACCTTTAAGGAATCTGGGTTGAGGTGTTCAAGAAAATGTTGGTCGCCTTGGTCTGGGTCGGCCTGATTAAACAACCGGTCATAAATATTTACGGCACAGTCTACCGCGCTAACCGCATCAACCCAGTGAATAACACCTCTTGCCTTTATGCCTTCAGGCGCGTCTTGCCCAACCGTGTTTGGTACCAACGATGCGATTACTTCGACAATATCCCCCGCAGCGTTTTTAACGACGTCATCTGCACGTACTATAAAAGCGCTCCTCAATCGCACATAGTCACCAATGACTAAACGTTTGAATTTTTTCCGCGACAAGCTGGTGTCTTCGCTAAAGTCCGCCTGATCGATATAGAATTGTTCACTAAAGTTAATAACCCGCGAGCCCATGTCGTCTCTATTCGGGTGATTTTTAGCTTCAATTTTTACCTGTTCTTGGCCGGAAAAGTTTGTCAGTGTCACCAAAAGCGGTTTTAGCACGCACATAGCGCGCTTGGCACTAATATTTAGATCGTCACGCACGAAATGCTCAAACTGAGCCACATCGACAATACCGTCGGTTTTAGCCACCGCAAGACTATCGCAAAAATTACGAATAGACCGTGCACTGACTCCACGCCGTCTAAGCCCAGAAATGGTTGGCATCCTTGGATCATCCCAGCCAGAAACATGTTTCTCATCAACCAGTTGCTTCAGTTTACGTTTACTGGTGATCGTGTAATTGAGCTTCAACCGACCAAACTCATACTGACGAGGAATCGAAGGCAACGGGAGGTTAGCGGTAAACCATTCGTATAGTGGTCTATTGGCGGCAAACTCAAGCGTGCAGATCGAATGTGTCACACCCTCGATTGCATCTTCCTGACCATGAGCAAAGTCATAAGACGGATAAATATTCCACTTGTCCCCTGTTCGCTGATGAGCCATCTTCTTGATTCGGTAAAGAACGGGGTCACGAAGATTTATATTTGCTGAGGCCATGTCTATTTTGGCTCTCAATGTCATAGAGCCCTCATCGGCAAGCCCGATCCGCATCTTTTCTAACAATGCCAAGCTTTCCTCTGCAGGTCTATCCCGAAAAGGGCTGTTAACCCCAGCTTCAGTTAACGTACCCCGAAATTCGCGCATCTGTTGAGCATCTAGCTCGCACACATAAGCTCTATTTTCCTTAATCAATGTGACCGCCCAGAGATACAGCTGATCAAAGTAATTTGAGGCATAACAAGGCTCACCCTGCCAGTCATAACCCAACCAGCGGACATCTTTAATAATGGCGTCCACAAATGCCTGATCTTCTTTTTCTGGATTAGTATCATCAAACCGCAAATTACACTGGCCGTTGTATTGGCTCGCTAACCCGAAATTAAGACAGATAGATTTTGCATGGCCAATATGTAGATATCCGTTAGGTTCAGGCGGAAACCTTGTGACGACATCGGTCACACGACCCGATTCTAGATCTGCGTTAATAATTTGCTGGATAAAGTTTATTGGTTTATCGATATCAGTCATAGTGTTCTTAACAAGCCCAACGGAGAATGAGGTATTATAGCGAGAGCATAGACCCTTATAAACAAAAAGCCTGCGATTGGAGTGTTTTTATTACACCTTAATCAAAAGCTCATGATTAATCGCAAAGATTTGTTTTAATCGAGGCCATAAGGGCTTAAAATATCGTATAAACTTTTTAAACCTTCAAGGAAATCTAATGATTACATTTCGCACTAATATGGGTGACTTCTCGATTGAGCTGGACTTCGAAAAAGCGCCCATTACTGCAGGCAACTTTTTGCAGTATGCACGCGATGACTTTTATACCGGAACCGTTTTCCATCGTGTAATCAGCGGATTCATGGTTCAAGGCGGTGGTATGGACTCTGACATGAACCAAAAGTCTGGTCGTGATTCGATTGAAAATGAGGCTGATAACGGACTCAAAAATGAGATCGGTACATTAGCTATGGCAAGAACAGGCGATCCACACTCCGCATCTTCACAATTCTTTGTTAATGTCGCTGACAATGGTTTTTTAAATCACAGTGGCAAGAACTCGCAGGGTTGGGGTTATGCAGTGTTCGGCAAGGTCGTTGACGGTATGGACGTAATAGATAAGATAAAAGCCACGCCCACGGGTAACCGAGCAGGCCATCAAGATGTTCCGGTAGACAGTATTGAAATTATTGAGACGTCTATCAGTGACGCCTATGCCGATAAGTAGAGCGATGTTTTAATGTCGATTCTTTTTGTTGCCGACATTCATCTCTCACCTCAGCGCCCGACGATTGTTCGGGCGTTTTTGGGTTTTCTGAATGGTCGAGCTCAGGAAGCTGAAGCGCTGTACATACTTGGCGACCTATTTGAGGCTTGGATCGGGGATGACGATCCTTCTGAATTGGCCAGCTCTATAAAGACTGCGTTAGCGGAGCTTGGTGACAAAGGGGTATCTGTATTCATACAAAGAGGAAATCGTGATTTCACCTTGGGTGACCGCTTTGTTAGAGAAACCGGTGCTACGCTTTTAGCCGATGAACACATCATCAACGACTATGGAACCCAAGCACTACTGATGCATGGTGACTCTCTGTGCACTGATGACGTTGAATATCAGCGTTTTCGGAAGAAATCTCGTCATCCTATCTATTTATGGTGTCTTGTCCATTTACCGCTAAGGGTACGACAAAATATCGCCACAAGCTGGCGCAAGAAAAGCGCCGCCGCAAATAGTAACAAGGCTAGTCAAATTATGGATGTTAATGAAACAGCGGTCTTGACGGTTATGTCAAAGCACAATGCTGGCACCCTCGTTCATGGTCACACACATAGACCCGACACTCACCAATTAGGCGATAATCAGCGTATCGTGCTCGGCGACTGGGACAAACTTGGGTGGTGCTTAACTCTGGATAGGGACGGATTCCATCAAGATGCCTTTACGCTGGTTTAATTCCAATAAAATGCCCCCATCTCACAAGTCTAGGTAGATATTTTCTGTCGTATTAGTATCATCAACGTAAAATGCGGCTAACCGCAATTAAAAGGAAATCAAATCATGGAAACTGATAAGTACCGAACTAAAAGCATGCCTAGTGGCATTCAATCGACCGCGCTCAGCCCAGAGGTTACTAAGGTGTTGCGAAGTACTTATATGCTACTGGGTACTACGTTAGCATTCAGTGCCGCAATGGCTGGGATATCGATGGCTATAGGCGCGCCCCACTTTGGCTTGATAACATTAGTACCCTACTTTTTATGCTTGTGGATGGTCGAGAAAAACAAGAACAATACCAAAGGGCTATTTTGGGTTTTTGCTCTGACTGGCTGGTTAGGCTTTACTCTTGGCCCGATCCTAAATATGTACCTTGCAGTAAAGGGTGCCGACACCATTATGCTAGCGTTGGGCTCTACGGCATTGGTGTTTTTCGCATCATCTGCCTATGTCCTTACCACCCGAAAAAATCTTAGTTTTATGAGTGGATTTTTAATGGTCGGTATGCTCATTAGTTTTGTGGCAGCGATTGCTAATGTATTTTTACAAATACCTCTGCTGTCATTAACTATTAGTGCTGTATTTGCATTTTTATCTGCAGGCATCATCATGTGGCAGACTAGCGCAATTATCCATGGTGGTGAGCGGAACTATATTTCTGCAACGGTCACGCTATTTGTAATGATCTATAACTTGTTTCTAAGTCTCCTACAATTATTTGGAATTATGGGCGATGACTAAGTAAAATAGTGTACGTTTATAAAAAAGCCCTGTTTAATAGCAGGGCTTTTTCTTTGGTCGCATAAATAATGACAACCACAAATGATTATCTTACCTCACTTCCCGATTGGTCAATCGGTACCGCCTCCGCAGCTGCGAAGTCTGTTGGTATTGATCTGGGGCCCGAGCATATGGTAATTCTGGAAGTCGCTAGGCAGTTTTTCAATGACTATGGTTTCTCTCCCTCTATGCGCCCTCTCTGCAAAAACCTTACCGTGAGCCTGGGTGTTGATAAAGGCCGTAGCCTATATCTAAACCAGCTATTTCCGGGCAGCCCCGCTAAGCAAATCGCTCTAATAGCAGGCCTACCCAAACCTAAGAATTGTCTTTAAATTCAGGTGTGACATGATTATATTAAGCCAGCAAGAAATATCAGCAACACCTAAAGGCGCCGACAAATTGAGCCCTGAGCAAGTAGCCCAATTAATGCCGCAACTTCCTGAATGGACAATAATAACGATTGATACTATCGAACAATTGTATAGAGCGTACTCGCTAAAAGACTTCAACGCGGCTATTAGCTTTAGTAATAAAATTGCGGCGATTGCTGATAATGCTGATCACCATCCTACACTTTCGGTCCAGTGGGGTACGCTAGCGGTGTATTGGTGGAGCCACAGTATCAATGGCATACATATTAATGATCTCGTCATGGCGGCGAAAACTGATGAGATCTACAAGGCTTTATGACTACTAAAACAATACCTGACAACACTTATAGTGAACAGAACTATGAACACCAACTACATCAGAAAGTCAGTCGTTTCAAGCAAGAATTAAGTAGCTTTGGTGATTATCCCATTGAGATATATCCCTCAAAGCCACTCGGTTTTCGCATGCGAGCTGAGTTTAGAATTTGGCATGAAAATGGGTCTGCTCACTATGCAATGAACAAACCAGGCGAGAAAACGCCCTATATTATTGATGGGTTCCCTATTGGTGGCCCGCTTATTACCGGCATGATGAGGCCTCTACTTGAGGCTATAAACGCGAGTCCAATAATCAGTCACCGATTGTTTAGCGCTGAATTTTTGACCACTGATAGCGGCCAATGTCTGATAACACTCATTTACCATAAACCTCTTGATGATATCTGGCTCACTGAAGCCGAAGCACTACAAGAACAGCTTTCGGTATTTATTATCGGCCGTAGTCGCAAGCAAAAACGAGTTTTAGCACAAGACTTTGTCACCGAGCATATGTTGGTTAACGGCCGTGAATACGTCTATCAGCAAGTTGAATCTGGCTTTACACAGCCTAATGTGGGCATTAATACCAAAATGCTAACCTGGGCAAGTGATTGCTGCGCTGACGACAACCATGGTTCTGATTTACTAGAGCTGTATTGTGGTAATGGCAACTTTACGGCTGTTCTGGCTCAACACTACAAAAGGGTTTTAGCCACAGAGGTATCCAAGGTATCGGTCGCTTCCGCTAATACAAATTTTGCACTCAATAACATTGATAATGTGACTGTTGTTCGTTTATCGAGCGAGGAAATAACACAAGCACTGACTGGCGACCGCCCATTTCGGCGGCTCAGAGATATCGATTTGTCGGCTTTTACCTTCTCTACTGTATTTGTAGACCCGCCTAGATCTGGCTTAGATCAGGGCACGGAGGCGTTGGTAACTCGCTTTGATAAGATACTTTACGTGTCCTGCAATCCACTCACGTTGGCGAAGAATCTTATTGTGCTATGCAAGACTCATAGCATTGAGAAGGTCGCCGCATTCGACCAGTTCCCATGGACAGACCATCTTGAAACCGGCGTGTTTTTAGTCCGAAAGGACTTAGGACAAGAGTAATGTTGAAAGGGATTTAGCGCCAGCTGCAATAAACTCCCTATAATCTGTCTCTATCTTCTCTCTCTCTGCTGTCAATCGCCTCTGTTCTGAGCGCTCTAATAGTGCCCAGTCTTCTAAGATGGGGATATGAGCCGTAGCTTCGGCGAGTTGCTGAAAGACCTTAAAGGCATCTAATTCGTCTTGCGTGGCAATTATCTTTTGAGAGAGAAAAGCGATACGCATCGCAGCCTCGGTATCGGAGAGATCTTTTTGCTGCAGAGCACGTGCGATGATTTGTACTGACTGCCGTGCTTCGCTGTCACTGGTTGCGCGTTGCTCATTTAGTTGGCGATCGAGGTCACGCTGCCTGTGATTTTGTCGACGTAATTGCACACCTAAGAAAACCGCATAACCGGCCAACACAACCACTAGCAAACACCCAATCACCAACCAATCGTTATTCAAGTCTGAGCATCCTCATCTGAGTCAGAACCTACTAAGCCTATCTCATCAGCTATGGACAGTAGATTATCGGGCATTGCCTTTTTAGTTTTAGCACCGAGCTTCTTGAGCTCTTCACTCCGCCGAATAAGATTTCCGCGGCCGCTCACCAAACGCTTATGGGCAGTACCCCAAGCCTCTTGACTCTTGTCTAAATAGCGGCCCACGTCCTCCAAAGCATCAATATATAGGACGAACTGATCATAAAGCCCGCCCGCTTTATCAGCAATCACTTGCGCATTACGATTCTGATCAGCATACCGCCATAGATTCTTAATCGTTCTTAAGGTGACCATCAATGTACTTGGGCTGACCAAAATAATACCCCGGTCATAAGCATCACGCATCATGTCAGGGGCCTGATCCAACGCCAGCATAAAGGCTGATTCGATGGGAATAAAAATAAGAACGAAATCGAGGCTATTGACACCAGTTAAATTTTCATATTCTTTACCACTCAAGCCACGAATATGCGCTGTAAGCGAGGCCAAATGTTGATTCAGGCACATCTGTTTGGTATCTTCGTCTTCAGCGTGAAAATAGCGTTCGTAGTCAACTAGGCTGACTTTAGCATCGATGACAATGTCTCTCCCCTCAGGAAGATGAATGACTACATCTGGATTACGCCGTTTACCCTCATCATCTTTCAGGGCGACCTGAGTATCGTACTCACGCCCCTTAGTCAGACCTGAGTCTTCTAGTAGCTTTTCAAGTACGAACTCACCCCAATTCCCTTGCGCTTTGTTATCACCTCGCAACGCATCAGCAAGGCTCACCGCATCAGCGGAGATCTGTAAGGTCTGCTTTTGGAGCTCACTAATTTGACCAACCAATTTATTCCGATCGGCATTCTCTTTGTCATAAACAGATTCAACTTGCTTACGAAAGTCACCAATATCTCGTCGTAACGGGCTAAGCGAGACTTCGATAGCTTCTTTGCTTTGAGCGGAAAATTTAGCTTGTTTGTCGTCAAAGATGCGGTTTGCTAGATTTTCAAATTCTTTGCTTAACAACTCTTTTGCATCGTGAAGCATCTTTAGCTGCATCTCATATTGAGACTGCTGATTCGCTAACTTTTCTTCAAGTACTCGATTATTCGCAAGAAGTTCAGGATAGGCATCGCGATCTCGTCTCTTGGACCCCGAGCGTCCAATCAAAAACCCAATGCCGGCTCCGACAATGAGCGCAAAAAGGACCCAAAAAATAAAAACCGCACTAATATTAAATTCCATAGCTTTATTGTAACAGCCTACTGTCATTTTCACTGATGTTTTGCGATTATATACAGGCGTTTTTTCATTACTATGCAGAAATACTTAAAAATGTTGCCACCCTTAATCGACATCGCTCTTTTCCGCGAGGCTATCGAACAAGATAGCTTAATAATTACCCCTAATCATCGCCTCGCGGCCAAGATCAATGAAGCTTGGGCACTTGATTGTAGAAATCGCAGTTCCGTGTGGCGTACGCCCCGCGTGTTTGCTGTCGATCATTGGCTAAAATCCTGCTGGGATGAGCTCCAAGATCAAAATAATGTGATCGTATCTGGCAAGGCAGTGGTTGGGGCCCAGCAAAGTAGGTACTACTGGGAGAGAGCGATCAATGATAATGATCCAGAGCTCAGCAGTAAATATGCCAAAATGGCGGGTGAAACACTGTCAACGCTTGAGCAGTGGGATCTAACTATTGACCAGGTACCTGATGATACCAACGCGTTAACGTTTTTAAAGCGCTGGACTAAGACGTACCGCCAACTTCTTGTCAGAAACAATTTAATTACGCCGATACAAAGCTGGCAACTAATCATATCAGCGTTTGAAAATGGTTTGTTGCCTAACGAACCAAGGCTCCTTACTTACGGCTTTCAATCCAAACCGCCGTTGATTCAAAAACTACTCGATACGGTGAGTTTTGACTGTGAAGATATTCAGAGTCACAAAGAGCTTACCCACAGACACGTGATATTAGCGGTCGATTATGATGAAGAACTACGCAGTGCCGCCAGCTGGGCAGCGCAAAAAGTAAAGCAAAACCCCAACCAAAGGATTGGCATTGTCATCCCAGATCTCAACAGCTCACTACCTAAAGTTTCCAGAATTATAGATGAAGCGCTAAGAGATAATGATACTGAATCTGTGGTGAATATCTCCGCAGGTACGCCATTAAGTCAAACCACTATTATCAATAGCGCATTAGGATTACTTGAATCTCTTAGCGGGAAAAAGTCACTGCAGGAATGGTTAGAGATTATTTATAGCCCCCATAGCGTGTTGGACCAATTATCAGTTCAAGCGCGTGTAAATGCAGAACTAGCGTTGAGGAAAACTCGCCGTTTTGAGCATACGTTTAACGAGTTTTCCCGTGTTGTTTGCCCAGAGGATCAAAATGACATAAGCCAAGAGCCAATAAGGGTTTTAGTAAGTTTGCAAGAGACTCATAGCCACCCCAGCCGGCTGAAGCAAAATTTTTCGACTTGGGCTGATTTTTTTAAGCAACATCTCAATGACTTTGGGTGGCCGGGTAAGCGGACCCTAGACAGTATGGAGTACCAACAAAAAGAGCATTGGAACAGGCTATTAGAGCAGTTTTGCGGTCTTGACAATCTGGGTATTGAAGTTGGTTTCGCAACGGCGCTCAAATATTTAAGGCGCCTCGCGCAGGATGCTGTCTTTCACCCTAAGACGGCAGATGCACCATTGCAGATACTTGGTTTACTAGAGGCATCTGGGCTACGTTTTGATAGTCTTTGGATACTCGGCATGGACAGCCAGAACTTTCCCGCATCGGTGTCAATAAATCCGCTGTTACCGGCTGGATTTCAGCGCCAACATGCAATGCCTCATAGCTTGCCAGACAAGGAACTTCAAATTGCACGACAGTTACTACTCAGCTACACCTGTAACAGCAATGAATTGTTTCTGAGTTATTCGAGTAAGAAGGGTGAAGAGCTCTTAGCCCCGAGCCCACTGATAGCAAACATCCCGACTGTAGCTCTCAAAACTCTGCTTGGTCATATAGACGCATTTCCAAAAAATCTCACTCAACTGGATCGAACGCATCTTTTTAAAGACTATGCGCCTCGATTCGATCCGACAACTGAATCGATCAGTACGGGGAGCGCACTCTTTAAGAATCAGGCAGCCTGCCCTTTTAACGCCTTTGCGATTCACCGATTAAAAGCGACACCTCTAGAGAGTCCAAGCCATGGGTTAACCGCGTTAGATCGGGGTTCTATATTGCACGAAATACTGTTTCGGCTATGGACCCAATGGGAAACGTCGTTGGAGCTTCATCGCAAGTCCGACCAGGAGATAAACATTCAGCTAGATCAGGTATCCTTAGAGGTTCTTGATGAATGGTCGATTTATCACCCTATTCTACGCGGAAATCGTTATAGACTTATTGAACGCTCACGGCTGGTAAAGCTCTTGGGTGAATGGGTTCTCCAAGAAAAGCAGCGGTCTAGCTTTTCTATTGAGTCCCTCGAAACCAAGCACACAGCTACATTTGGCGATTTACAAATATCACTTAGGTTAGACCGAGTTGATAAGATTGATGATAAATTACTTATCATCGACTACAAATCGGGGACGATTAATCCCGCTCATTGGGATGGAGAAAGACCAAAAGATCCGCAATTGCCATTGTATGTTTCCGTCTGTGAGCCCAACGTTAACGGTTGTGCTTTCGCGCAAATAATAGGGGGAAAAATACGCTTTACAGGTCTGAGTGATAGTCAATTGATCGCTGGTGAAAAAGTTAGCGACAATTGGGGTGAGCAGGTTGGTCTGTGGCACAGCTCTATGACTGCGCTAGCGTCTGAATTTACAGCTGGGGTTGCCCACATGGAGGTCATTCATTCAAGTGGCATTACCTATCAAACACATTTACTTCCCCTAAATCGATGGTCTGAAGAGCCAATGATCAACGACCTTGTCGCGACCACGCCGGAGACCCAATGAAAGCCGTCGTTGACCAAGCAGAGAGATTCAAAGCTATAGACCCGCGAGAGAGTTTTATCGTTTCGGCGCCTGCGGGTTCCGGAAAGACTGGGCTTATTACGCAGCGTATTTTAGGTCTACTTGCTACTGTTAATGAACCCGAAGAAATACTCAGTATCACCTTTACACGTAAGGCCGCCGCCGAAATGGCATCAAGAGTGCACACGGCACTCCAACAAGCCGCTAACGAGCCACGACCGAGTGACGCCTATGGAGCACAGACTTGGGATCTAGCCCAAAGAGCTTTGATTCAAGATAAGCAGTTAAATTGGAATTTATTGGATATGCCGAATCGACTGCGTATCCAAACCATCGATAGCTTTTGTCGTTACATTGCACGTCAATTCTCACTAGAAACAAAACTTGGAGATATATCTGACCCCAGCGAGTACCCAGAAGCCCATTATGAGACTGCAAGTCGTTCGTTACTGCAAAAGCTCGAGACAGATGAATCACTAGCTCCGTCACTTCAGGTACTTTTAGCACATACCGGTAACGACTTAGGGCGGTGTGAGCGGCTTCTATCTGAATTGCTCAATAAAAGAGAGCAGTGGTTGCCACTGATTTACAGTAGTAAAGACAATAGGCATTACTTTAAGCAAGTCATAGAGAGCATTGTTGATGAGAGTTTAAGTAACCTTTACGAACGTTTAATGCCTATCATGGGGGAACTAATCGAACTAGCTGACTTTGCTGCTAGTCATCTCCCGGAGGGTAAAAATCTAGCGTTGGCTCAACTCATTGGTATAGAGGATGTTCCAGACAGTTCTCTCTCAGGAGTTTCGTGTTGGAAAACATTGTTGAGAATGCTTGTAACTAATGATGGTAACGTTCGTCTTAGAGTCGATAAAAATACGGGTTTCCCTGCGGATAAAAAAGAATATAAAGTTCGAATGGACGAACTTCTCGTTTGGTGCAGGGATCAACATGATCTCACTGAGCAAATAGACAACATTCTGCACTTACCCGATCATTCCATAGACCTTAACCAACAGCGAATTCTTGACGCACTAGCCCTCTTATTACCGCATTTAGCCGCTCAGCTTAATACTGAGTTCAGAGAGCATGATCAGTGTGATTATCCGGCTATCACATTATCAGCGCTAGAGGCCATTACTCCGGCGGATGACGAGGTAATTTCGGACATTACTCTTCGATTAGATTATCAGTTACGTCACATATTAGTGGATGAGTTTCAGGATACGTCCGGCTCACAGGTAGAGCTACTCGCGCAGCTTGTTACTGGCTGGCAGCCAGAGGATGGACGAACACTATTTTTGGTGGGAGATGCGATGCAGTCTCTCTATGGCTTTAGAAATGCAAATGTCGGTTTATTTATTAACCTTCAACGGCACTCCATCGGTACTGTTCAGTGTATGCCTCTGACACTGTCGACAAATTTTCGATCAGAGCAAGGCGTGGTCGAATGGGTTAATAACGCTTTTAGCGATGCTTTTCCAAAGCGTGCGGATATTAGTCGCGGGGCAGTGCCTTATTCTGCATCATCCGCCTTCAAAACTTATGGCGAGGATGAGGCGGTTAGTTTTAGAGGCTTTTCTGGAGAGTTAGCCGAGACTGCGGAGGCCGAGCACATCGCCAATGTCTGTCGCGAGATCTCGTTATCTGATAACAGACAATCAATCGCTATTTTAGTGCGTAGCCGTAATCACTTAAGACACATAATACCTGCCCTGCAGATTGCAAATCTTGATTGGGAAGCCCACGACATCACGCCACTAGGGACGCGAATGCCGGTGCTAGATATGATGTCATTAACGCGAGCGTTAGTCTCTCCAGCAGATCGAGTTTCCTGGCTAGCCTTATTGCGAACGCCTTTTTGTGGTTTGGGGCTAGGAGATTTATTAACCCTTTCGAATAGCAGTATGGTCAATCGATACTCTGGAGACGCCATTCTCGAACAACTGCGTGCATTGCTTAACTCCTCTTCTGCTGATCGACTCTCTCAGTATGGCTTGCACGCCCTAACTCGCATTATTCCATTGCTGCTAGGCGCATGGGAGCATCGTGGCCGAACAGATATACGCGTGGCTGTGGAGTCGACTTGGCTGAGTTTGGGAGGCCCGGCTACCATTAGTAATGACGCTGATCTAAGTGACATTCGGCGGTATTTAGATCTGCTTGAAAATTGGCAAGTAGCGGGATTAGTCAAAGACTGGTCGGGTTTTGAGGTTGCGGTGGAAAAGCTTTACGCAAACCCATCACCTCACTACAGCACGGAGCTAAAGTCTGGTCCTAAAATTCAAATAATGACAATACACAAATCAAAAGGGTTAGAGTTTGATCACGTTATTTTACCATCTCTAGCAACAAAATCACCGTCTGACAAAAAGCCTCTACTGCGCTGGCAAAAAATTATTTCAGAAGACAATCAATCATCGTTAATTATGGCCCCGCTGGGCGCCCATGATGAAGAAGATGATCCCGTGTATGCCTATCTCAAGCACGAGTCCTACGTAAAAACACGACTAGAAGACACCAGAGTACTTTATGTGGCTGCCACCCGCGCCATTAAAAAGCTGTATCTGTGTGCAAAATTGAGCCCTGGGAAAAAGGACGGTTGGAACGCCCCCACTAAAACTAGCTTATTACATAACATCTGGCAGCCAATTGCAGACAATATCGCTCTAGGGCTATTCGATGTTACTGAGACTGCGATAAGTGAGGATGTGTTACTGAACGATGGTCAACGCCAATTAGCGTATATACGCAGACTACCCGGTAAATTTGTCTCGCCACTTGTAGCAAAAAACGCGCTACTTACTCAATCGACAGCAAAAACTAGCGATCTATTTTTAGTAGGCGATAGCGATTTGTCTGCAAGAGCTCGACACCTTGGTACCGCTGTACACCGTAGCTTAAAACAACTCGCTAATGAGGGCCTTGCGGCCTGGCCCCACAGTAGACTACTAAATTTGCCTAAGACATGGCGAGCCCAACTTCAGGAATTAGGTATTCTCGCCTCCAAAAATGAGCTTAACGATCTATTAAGCGCGATTATGCGTACCGTTGATGACAGTACTGGTCAGTGGATTTTAGGACAGCATTCAAGCGCTTACTGTGAACAATCCTTGAGTTATCTGAGCAGCAATAGAGAATCAACGGGGATATCCATCATAGACAGGACATTTGTTGACGATGGTATCCGCTGGATTATTGATTATAAACTTACACGTCCAGCGAACCAGGAAACTACTGAAGAGTTTGAACAGAGACAAATAAGTTACTACAAAGGCCAGCTAAATCATTATGCCAGCCTTTACAAAAAAATGGGCTCGGAACCTATTCGTTGCGCCCTATATTTTCCGCAGATCGGGATGTTTAGTCAGGTAACTGTTGAATAGTCTTCAAAAACGTTTCATTTTCAGTACAATAGCGCTCTTCAAGAGACCAAACCAGTCAGGAATTCCGATAATGGACGTTAAAGCCGTAGAAAATATTAATATTGAGCAACCAGAAATTTTGGTGACCCCTGCTGAACTCAAGCGTGAGATTCCTATATCTGATAACGCGCGCGAAACAAACGCTAGCGGTCGCAGAGCAATAGAAAACATTTTAGCCCGCAAAGATCATCGAATCTTTGTCGTGGTTGGGCCCTGCTCGATCCATGATCTTAAAGCCGCCCATGAATATGCAGCAAAGTTAAAGGTCTTGGCCGACAAAGTAAGCGACACTTTATTAATCGTGATGCGCGTGTATTTCGAGAAGCCACGAACCACAACGGGTTGGAAAGGATTGATCAATGATCCTTTTATGAACGACTCCTTCAAAATTACTGATGGTCTGCATATTGGCCGTCAGCTGCTTCATGATATTTTAGAAATAGGATTACCCACTGCAACTGAAGCGTTAGATCCCATCTCACCTCAGTATATGCAAGATCTAATCACTTGGTCAGCCATTGGTGCGCGTACTACAGAGTCGCAGACTCACCGTGAAATGGCATCAGGGCTGTCGTCCTCCGTGGGCTTTAAAAATGGTACTGACGGGAGTCTAACGGTAGCGATTAATGCATTGCAATCAGTTGCCAGTCCGCACAGATTTCTGGGTATTAATTCTGATGGTAGAGTCTCCGTGATTACCACCAAGGGCAACCCTTATGCCCATGTCGTCTTGCGCGGCGGTAACGGTAAGCCAAATTATGATTCCGTTAGTGTTTCAATCTGTGAGCAAGAGCTATCCGCTGAAGGTATAACGCCAAATATTATGGTTGATTGCAGTCATGCGAACTCTAATAAGGACCATAATTTACAACCCTTGGTCCTTGAGAACGTGGCCAATCAGATTCTGGAGGGCAACACGTCTATTATCGGAGCGATGGTTGAGAGTCACCTCAAAGGTGGTAATCAAAAGCTTTCAAGTAATCCAGATGAAATGGCTTACGGTGTCTCTGTGACCGATGCGTGTATCAACTGGGAAACTACCGAGGCCAGTATTCTAGGGATGGCAGACAAACTTAGAGATGTTTTGAAAAGCAGATGATTTCCTATCCGGTTTTTTGATTGAATGGCTCGCTGTATTGCACTAGGATTGGTCCCACTTATTAAGGATTTACTCTCGGAGTTATAAACATCCATGCCACGTATCATATTGCTTGTCGGTCTTATTTTTATTGTCTGGTATTGGTGGACCACCGTCAAAGGGTTGTCAGCTGAACGAAAAAAACCTTTCCTTTGGCGGAGCGCCTTTTGGGTTGTTTTGGGAGTATCTGTGGTGCTCGTTGTATCTGGTCGAATGCATTGGGTTGGTGCCGGATTAGCTGCGTTAATCCCGCTGGGTAAAATGCTTCTATCCTTTGGATTCAGAGCGCTGCCAATCTTGAGAATTTTAGGTCGCTTTAAGACCAGCCCCTCGCAGTTCAAAACAAAGTCCCTCAATGTCACTATTAACTTTTCTAACTCGCAAATGGACGGTGAAGTCCTTGTCGGTGAACTAGCCGGTAAACAGCTATCAGAATTAAGCGATGAACAACTGGAAATTTTAGCTTCCCAGTTAAAAGATATTGATCGAGAATCATATGCTCTTCTATATGCTTATCGAATGCGCCGAGGAAATACGGGGCAACAGAGCGAAGAAGGCCTTAATACCGAGAACTTCAATGGCCTTTCCGCGAGCGAAGCCTATGAGATATTAGGCCTTGACCACAACGCATCAAAAGAAGACGTGGTCAAAGCGCACAAAAGATTAGTCCAACGCCTCCATCCAGACCGAGGCGGTAGTGATTACCTCGCGGCTAAAATCAATGCCGCTAAAGATAGATTAGCGTAAGCTCAATAGTCACTGAGCTATTCCGCTAACACAAAGTGGATATACCGACCAAGCCATTTAAATGGCTCGATCTCTGAATGCACTAGCTCAGTCTCGATGACCGCCTGTGGGCTAGTATGGCCACCCCTAACGGTTGTTACGTAATCATGGAACACACGAATACCCGAAGACTTAATGAGCCTTAAATTGAGCGTGTGTGACCAGCTCTTGATTAGGTCAGGTTCAAAGGGTGTATGAGGGGTTAAGCTACCAGCATCCGCCTTAAACTCTGATTCGAGCATTTTAAAGTTACCTCGAATTAAATTTCGGTACACCAAAGCATTATGATTATAAAAAGTCAGTGAGATAAACCCGTTAGGTGAACGATGCCTCATCAGTTTAGGGATTAATTGTTCGGGCTTGTCTAGCCACTCGATCATGGCATGACAAAGTATTAAATCAAACTGTCCTAACTCTTCGACATCTAGGTCCTGATAGGGACACTGCCGCCATTCAATAAAGCTTTCAACACCCGCTTTAAGAGCAGAGTCCTTAGCTATAGCTAACATGTTTGACGATATATCATTATAGGTGACCCGGTGCCCGAGCTCTGCGAGCTTTATAGACATTTGACCAAGCCCGCCGCCAACATCAAGTACTCGCATTGGTTGTGAACTATCGATCTCTGGTATTACTGACATTAAGTCCCGCCAAATCACCGCCAGTCTTATATCACCTTTTAGCCCTCCGTATACCTTGCGTGAAAATTTTTCTGTTAGATCATCAAAATTTCGATCACCGCCATTAGATCTTGCCATATCATTCTTACAGTTATTTAATCTAGTATTAAAACAAAAACCTGTTGAGGGTTATATAGCCGCAGAGAGTTTTGCAGATTACAATACCGCTTCTTAAACGCAGGTAAAAATAATGACCGTTAACTCTCCGACTCTAGCCCTAGCTATGGACTTGGTGTCCCGGCCCTCTGTCACCCCACTTGATCATGGCTGTCAGGAATTAATGTTAGCCCGCCTGGAAGCCTGCGGTTTTAGCGTTGAGCGCTTAAAGTTTGATGATGTCGATAATTTCTGGGCTGTCCATGGCAGCGATGGACCTATTTTTTGTTTCGCCGGTCACACTGATGTTGTGCCAACTGGCCCGGTGGAGCAGTGGACAAATCTACCATTTACTCCAGTCATAAAAGACGGACTGCTCTTTGCGCGTGGTTCAGCCGACATGAAAGGTTCTCTGGCTGCGATGGTAGTCGCAGCCGAACAGTTTGTGGCGGAGTATCCGGAGCACCCCGGTAGACTTGCATTTTTAATTACTAGTGATGAAGAAGGAATCGCGATCAATGGAACTGTGCGTGTTGTTCAATGGCTTGAAGAGCATCATATAATCCCCCAATGGTGCTTGGTGGGTGAGCCCTCGAGCTCTGAAAAATGTGGGGATACGATTAAAAATGGCCGTCGAGGATCACTCGGCTGCTCGATGACTATTAAAGGACTCCAAGGACATGTTGCATATCCTCATTTAGCATCGAACCCAATACATTTAGCTAATCCCGCAATCAACGAGCTGATCAATGAAGTTTGGGATAAAGGAAATCAATATTTTCCACCAACCTCTTTTCAGATCTCAAATGTTTCAAGTGGCACAGGTGCAACCAACGTCATACCCGGCGATATTAAGATGCTATTTAATTTCCGATTCTCCACTGAAGTCACTGAGGTACAACTACGCCAGCGTGTTGAAGATATTTTGGACAAGCACGGACTAAATTACAGCATGGAGTGGCGACTCAGTGGAGAACCCTTTTTAACCGCCACAGGGTTGTTAGTCGATGTTGCCACACAGTGCATTGAGGAAGTAACTGGCCTGAAAACCCTACTGTCCACGGCAGGAGGTACCTCGGATGGACGATTTATAGCACCAATGGGAACTGAGGTAGTGGAGTTAGGGCCTTTAAATAGCAGTATTCACCGTGTTGACGAACACGTCTCCATTGATGACTTGGAGAAATTAACTAAGATCTATCAAAAAATCGTATCACAGCTGTTGTGCTGAATAGTTGTTTGGACTTAATTTAAGGTGACGGTGCGAATGAACTACCAAACAACACTTCTATATCTCACAACAGTGGCCATCTGGGGATCCACATGGTTAGTTATTACCTTCCAGCTTGGAACCGTTGATCCGATTATATCGGTCATCTATCGTATGGCGCTGGCATCTGTACTGCTTTTTTCTCTGTGCAGATTTTTAGGTGTGACTCTCCGCGCCACTAGATTAGATCACGTTTTCTTTATGATTCAGGGCGTTCTGAGTTTTGGAGTGAATTTTTGGCTTATCTATATGTCTGAGATGTACCTCACCAGTGGGATCATCGCAGTCATATTTTCTCTAATTGTCTTTTTCAACCTCGTCAATGGACGTATTTTTTTAAACCGCCCTATTGAGAGAAATACGGCGCTTGGTGGCCTCGTTGGCCTGTGTGGATTGTATTTACTGTTCTCTCCCGAGTTAAGTAATGCAAGCTCCCAGCAAAACGCTTTAACAGGATTCGGATTGGCGTTGACTGCAGTTTTTAGTGCATCGCTAGGAAACATGGCAGCAACACGAAGTGGCATGCTGGGACACTCTGTATGGCGAATTAACGCGTGGTCAACACTCTATGGCGCTTCCGCTCTCAGCATAATAGCGGTGTTTACTGGCACCCCTTTCACGTTTGATTATAGTGCCGAATACACCATATCGCTTATCTATTTGTCAGTTTTTGGTACTATCCTAGCGTTTGGTGCCTACCTAAAACTGATGGTCATTATTGGCCCTGAAAAGGCTAGCTACGGTGCATTGATGATACCCTTCGTCGCGATCGGGCTATCAACAATTTTCGAAGGATACCAGTGGACCATTATGGCAGCCTGCGGATTTCTACTCGCGCTTGTCGGTAATTACCTCGTCATGAGGAAACCCCGCTAAGACGGTATTTTACGCAATGCGAAAATATCGAAACGCGTGCTTTTCCCGGTCAAAGAGTACGTTGGCTTCAGTCCAGCCAGAAACTCAGCATTGGAAGCCCTCTTTACAACGACTCTGTAACGAGCACTGTTAACAGCATGTTCAAGCAATGCACCAGAGTCTTCGTCTCCCCCTACAATATTCTGAAAAGCCTGCATCTCCTTTTTTACCTTCGCTGACTTTTTTCGATGAGGAAACATAGGGTCAAGGTAGATTATATCCGGTCTGTCGTCCTCGGTAATTTGTTTAAGAGCATCAATTGAATCACCTTCAACAAAGACCAAGCGCCGCATCACGTCTCTAAGCTCATAATCATCTTGGCTGGCTAGCGTAGCCCGTTCAATACCATCCCGTAAAAGGCAGGATATGATCGAATTACGCTCAAACAAACGAACCTCACAGCCCAATGAAGCTAGCACGAAGGCATCACCACCCAACCCTGCCGTTAGATCCAGAACCGACGGAAGAAATGCACCTGAAACTCCAACTGCCTTAGCTATCGCTTGACCGTTCCCCCCACCAAACTTTCGTCGGTGGCTATTAGCACCGGCATTAAAGTCAACTCGGATTGGCCCATGAAGCCGCGAATCATTTGGATACAATGCAATACCTGTATCATCGACCAACAACTGATAGCCTTGGTTGACTTGGCCCTTCTCACAAAGAACCACTTCAACTTTACCATGGGAATAAAGCGGACTAATTAACTTGACGCCTAACAGATCTGCTAAACGCCTTGCTTTTGGCAGGCACTGACCTATTTCACAGCCAACAGTGATGTTTGGTATGTTAATATTCAACGACATTCACGGACCATTTGAGGAAGGATATTATTAATGAGATACGGTTTCATAACGTTAATGGTTGTCCTGTTATCCGGATGTGCAAATTATGCCGTAACGTTGAATAATAAATCTATCATAACTCCGATCGTTTTATATCAGACTAAAAAGATTATTGATAACGCATTTAATGAATGCCTCAAGCAGACCATTATCGATAAGCAGATCAAACACCCGCAGACGCTAAAAACTATAGATTGTAGTCATGCTGGTATCGAAAAACTTGATGGGATCCAGCAATTTTTCGCCTTGTCAGAAGTAAGGTTTCAAAATAACAATTTAACTAGCCTCACTCCGTTATTTTTTCTTGATGAACTCACTCTCGTCGATCTCCACAACAATACGAATATTGACTGCGCTGACTTACGACAACTGCGCGGACGGGACAGTATAAAAGCGTTAGTCGACAACATTTGTGAGTAACTTTAAGCACTTATATAAAGTGATATTGGTCACAGAACCTACCAAAAGTTATTCACAATTTCTGTGGATAACTTTGTGGATTAACCTTGGATTTATCGCCCAAATCCGTAAAAAACATGCTCCTTGCTTAGATTGGTTACTTTTTAACCATTTATAAAAAGCTTTTAAAATCAACTACTTAGCCTATTCCTTAGTAATAATCAATGACTTACGAGCATTACCTAATATAAGGTTTCGAAACAGGAGGTTATCTGTGGAAAAAAATATAATTAACCTTGACCCAAACGCGAAACAAGGCTAGCAACACTGTGACGCGTTCAGCACTAAGATCGGCATTCTAAATACTGCCAGTCACTTCCCTCTTCTTGCCCTGCAAAAACTATTGTAGCAGCTCCTAGATCAGTCTTTGAGAGTACCTCGGCAATGATATCCGGGTGATTGTTTTTATCGCTAATATGACCCAGCACTAACGTTTGTAACTGCGTCAAATCTAGCCTTCCAAGTAACTCTGAGGCTTGCCTATTACTTAAGTGACCGAACAGACCGCTGACTCGCTCCTTCAAAAATTGCGGGTAAGGTCCATTCGCGAGCATCTCTTCGTCATAGTTACTCTCGAGCAATAAGCCATGGCATTTGGAATAACTTGAGAGCACGTGAGGAGTGTAATGTCCCAGGTCAGTTAAAATACCCAGACGCAGATTACCATCGCTAAACATATATTGAATAGGCTCTCTGGCATCATGGGGTACAGGAACTGGGGTGACAGTGAGTTCCCCTAAATTAAACGCCGTGTGACTATCAATAATGTGGAAATGCTTAGAACCTGGGGAAAGTTTACGAGCTTTAAAGCAGCCAGCGGACAGGTAAACTGGAATATCAAACTTTGCAGAGAGCGCCTCGACGCCCTTCCAATGGTCACTATGCTCATGAGTAATGAGTATTGCCGTGATTGTCTCGGGAGCTACATCTCGCGCAAGCAACCGCGCGCAAGTCGAACGAATACCGAACCCACAGTCAAGCAAAACGGAGGTCGCTCCTGACACAATAATCGTCGAATTACCCTTACTACCACTACCAAGAGAGGCGAAACGCATTACCTAGCAACTCTATGACAAGTTACTTCTCAAAATAGCCAGCAGTCTGGACGCCTCGGATCTTGCGACACTGTCACCCGAGTCATCAACGATTTTCACCTCAACATCCGACCCTACGGCTTCAACCAACACTCGATAATTAGTCTCGATAATATCCCCATCGTCACTGCCACCGAACATGCGACCAAAAAAACCTACCTCAGTGTTACTTGGCTCTGTGTAATTGACATAAAACATTCCGTCCGAACGATTCTTGTCAATTGTAGAAAACCCTCCTCGCTCTAACGAATAAACCACTGATGCCCATGACCGGTCAAAGCCAAGCTTTATACGAATAAAGGGATCTGCGATTTCGGGCGATATAATCTCAACCTTCGAGGCACCGCCTATATCTTGAGCTAACAGAGAAACGCTTGCGAAGTCATTAACCCCCGCCAGATCATTAGCCACTAATGTCAGCATATCTAGCTCTCGTTGGTCGCTATCAGATGCGCTTGACCAAGCTGCATTATCTTCCTCTCCACGAACCGCTTGGTTATGCACAACGGCAATCTCAGTGCTTTCTACCTGGACACCGGGAGCGATGGTAAACCTGAACCTGTGCGAATTATCATCATCAGAACTAAAGGTCACCCACACCGTTTCGATTAGACCGGATGAGCCTTGCGCGACTGCGGATGGAACCCCATTACGGTTCAAAACATTTCTTAGTCGAGGCCACAACTCACTGGGTGAGATATTGATTAGTACCCAACGTCCCTCGTCAAAGCTCTGAATCTTAACCAACTGCTCAAATGTGTTAACGGATGCTGGCAGCGGTCGCGGTACATCGAAAGAAACCAGCTGCTCTGAGGATGTCTCAATGGCAGGGATCGGATAAAGTTGACCCAGTGAGCCTGTACTCAGCTCACGAGGTATAACTGTAGGCTCTGTTTCCTCAGAAAGAAGGTAATCATTGGTGCGATCCTTCAATCCAAGCCACCCACAACTCGTCAAATTAACCGAGAACAAAATAACAAGAATAGCTGACATTATTTTCATATTTACGAAAGGCCTTTCAATTAATCGATAAGTTAGTTAACGCTAGCACTACGCATAGCTTGGCTAACAGTAGTAAAGTATTCTTTGCTAAGACTCGTCATAGGCAGCCTCAGTACGTTCTCTATCATACCCATCTGGCTAACAGCCCACTTTACCGGAATAGGATTGGCCTCGACAAAAAGCGCAGAATGTAAGTGAACTAAAACAAGATCAAGTTCATTTGACCGTTCCAAATTGCCGCTCATTGCCGCTGCACACATTTCAGACATCAATCTGGGCGCAACGTTCGCAGTAACCGAAATATCACCATGGCCTCCCATTTGCATAAGTTCTCGAGCGGTTGCGTCATCGCCTGAATAAATAGCAAAGCCTTCATTACAACCTTCTAACAGCATGGGCACCCGGGATAAATCGCCTGTTGCCTCTTTTACGCCAACAATATTGTTTAGCTTACTCAATGCGATGATTGTGTCTGGCAACATATCACAGGCTGTTCTGCCGGGAACATTGTATAGAATTTGGTCCACATCAACAGCTTCAGAAATCGCTTTAAAGTGCTGATAAAGTCCGTTTTGCGTCGGTTTATTGTAATAAGGCGTCACCAACAAGCAAGCATCAGCACCCACTGCCTTTGCTGTTTGAGTTAGATGAATTGCCTCTGCAGTTGAGTTAGCGCCTGTTCCAGCGATCACTGGTACCCTACCGGCTACCTTTTTAACAATAAATTCTATCACGCTGGCATGCTCTGCGACACTCAAGGTCGCTGATTCACCCGTGGTCCCAACCGCAACAATTGCGTTGGTACCTTCAGCAATGTGCCACTCAACGAGAGCCTCTAATGAGCTCCAATCTATGGCTAAGGATCCTGAATGCATGGGCGTCACTAAAGCGACAATACTTCCGGTAATCACTTTTTTCTCCGAGATGGTAATGAGTATGGCCGAGACATGTTACTTACGCCTCTGCGAACGCACAAGCAAAACTCGCTTTTTTGGATGGGCCAAATCATTCACTACCCTCACGGTCTAAATTATAGATATCGGGATCACCTTCAGGGCGGTTTTTAAATCGCCGGTGTACCCAAAGATATTGATCCGGCTGAAGTAAAATAAACTTTTCAATCAACTGATTAATACGAGTTGCATCCACTAAATCATCGCCACTGGGAAATGACTCTAGCGGTGCATGAAAAGTCACCTTATACCCCTGAGAGCCCGGTAAACGAATGTGATTAAAAGGCAATACGGCAGCACCAGTCTTATCGGCAAACCTTGCTGTTGCATAGACAGTAGCCGCCTGGATACCAAAAAAGGGGGCAAAAAGACCCTGCCCGAGCCCATAATCTTGATCCGGGCCATACCAAAGAGTACGTCCAGCCTTAAGTGCCTTCATGGTTCCCCTAACATCTCTTCGTTCAAAAACCACAGTGTCACCACTGCCCTTGGAGACACGACCAGAAGCTTGTATGTAATCATAGACTGGGTTACCGTGCGCGCGATACATACCGTCCATTTGTGTCACCATAGCTACGGCAGCCCCTCCAATTTCGAGAGTCGTGTAGTGAATACCTAGCAACATTGTCCCACGTCCCTCCGGGATGGACTTAAGATGTTCGAGGCCTTCATAGCTGAGCAGTTTTGCCAATCGACGAGAGGACCACCACCAAGCCATCCCAATCTCCATGAATGCGATCCCAGTGTTAATGAAATTATTTCGTAACATCTCGTGCTGTGCACGCTCGGAAAGTGTTGGAAAACAGACTTCAATATTTCTTTTTGCAATGGTCTTACGACGAGTCCTAAAGGAGAACACTACTAATCCGATCCCTTTTCCTAAAAGCAATAAAACAGGGAAAGGTAACGCGGTAATTAAACGCCAGACCAAAAAACCGAACCAAATTAACCAGTGTCGAGGATGCAGTAGATTGAGACTAAATTGAGTCGCCTTAGATGCTTTTTTAACCAAAGGTTGGGCCTTCTATTAAGTGCTCAATGGAGATGTCAGTATCGACTTCTGCATCATAATCTATTCCCGAAACACCAAACCCGAATAAGGATAAAAAATCATGCTTATAGCCAACAAAATCGGTCAACTCGTTAAGATTTTCTGTTGAAATGTCGGCCCATGACTTTGCGACCTTGGCCTGTATCTCAGCACGCATCTCAAGCTCGTCCATACGCAACCTACCTTCCTCATCCAGACGAGGCTCATCGGAATAAAGCCCCTCTGTGAATAGCCTATAAAGCTGCTCTATGCAGCCCTCATGACTCCCATCAATTTTCATTTCTTTGAACAGCATCGCTAAATAAAGAGGCATAATAGGTATCGCAGAACTTGATTGGGTCACCACAGCCTTGAGTACCGATACTCGCGCATCGCCACCACTTGCCGACAGCTTCTGTCTAATCGATAAAACCCTATGGTCCAGATCTTTTTTCGCTTGTCCAATCGTTCCGTCCCAATAAAGATCCCACGTCATTTTTTCGCCAATATAGGTAAAGGCCGTCGTTTTTGCGCCGGGTGCCAGAACGTCTGCCGCCGCAAGGGCATCAATCCACATCTGCCAATCTTCGCCACCCATCACAGAGACAGTATCTGAAATTTCTTGATCAGAAGCAGCCTCAAGGCTAAATTCTTGAATAACCTCTTTATCCGTATTGATCCCTCGCATGGTGATATTCTTCCCCACCGGCTTTAATGTAGAGTTAAATATTTCTCCACTCTTGGGGTGCTGCCGTCTAGGCGCGGCCAAGCTATAGATAATTAGATCAATTTGCCCTAAGTCTTTAGCGATGGTGTCAATGACCCTCTGCTTGACCTCATCTGAAAATGCGTCCCCGTTAACGCTCTTGGCGTACAGGCCTTCTTTTTCAGCCTGCTTATGGAACGCCGCACTGTTATACCAACCTGCAGTTCCAGGTTTACGCTCTGAGCCTGGTTTTTCAAAGAACACACCCAACGTTGAAGCACCTGCACCAAATGCAGCAGTAATTCTAGCCGAGAGTCCGTAGCCCGTTGAACTTCCTATCACCAACACTCTTTTAGGCGCGGAAATAGGTGCCTGGCTCTTAATATAATCAATTTGATTTATTACATTTTGCTCACAACCTAATGGGTGACTTGTAATACACATGAAGCCGCGAACGCGTGGCTTAATAATCATTTGAACTCTCCATTGATATCTTGGCTTTTAGCTTTGCTATAAACAGCCCATGATACCTCAATGCGTTTCGAACTCGTGAAAATTGACAAAATATATTTCCAAAATCCGGTCTTATGGCAAGTAGCAATAAACTATTACGGGATTAAGATTGGCTCACGCTAGAGTACTCGCTCCATTGCTAGTTTAGGGTGCTTATATTAGTTCCATTAATCAACATTATGTGATCATATAAAGGTTCGATTACGTAAAAGCTATATATTTCATGTTGTGTTACTCAAGCGTTATCCATTTAATGCACGGGTACTATTGATCGGCATTGATTAGCCACTAAGAACAGACACAGGACCCAACATGAGCTCTCTCCCCTACCCGTTTTTAAGGGAAACATTTCTTAACGCTCTTGAAGAGAGTGGCAGTGCATGCAGTGAGTCCGGCTGGGACCCAATTCATCTGACACTTGAAGATGGAGAAACTAGTTGTTTCATGCCGCTGTATTTAAAAGATCACTCAATGGGCGAGTACGTTTTCGACCATGCCTGGGCAAATGCATACCATCAAAACGGTTTAGAATACTATCCCAAGTTAGTCACCGCGGTACCGTTTACACCGTCCACAGGAACTCGACTTCGTTCTAATACTGCGATGAGTCAGCAACATTGTCGTCAAATAGTAGATGAGGTTATTAATATAGCTGAGGATACACACGCTTCTAGCTGGCACATTTTATTTCCTGAAGATAATGACCTAAAGCTTTTTGATGATCCGCGCCTATTAAAGCGCACGGGCGTTCAATATCATTGGTTAAATAAGGATTATCAATGCTTCAATGACTATCTCGCAGGGATGACCTCACGTAAACGTAAAATGATAAAAAAAGAAAGGGACGAGATAAAAAAACAAAATATTGAAGTGGATGTACTACTTGGCTCTGAAATAAGTAAAGAAATTTGGCAGCTTTTTTATCAACTATACGAACGAACCTACGCTAAGCGCAATGGGACTCGTGGTTATTTAACGCAGGAGTTTTTTGAACGAATAGCAACCACTATGCCCGAGCAAATTGCCATGTCAGTTGCCAACCAGAATGGTCGGCCAATTGCTTGTGCGCTCTATTTGTTTGACAGCCACTCTCTTTACGGACGCTACTGGGGAAGCCTCGGAGAGTTTCCCTTTTTGCACTTTGAGCTTTGTTATTATCGTGGTATCGAGCTCGCGATTAAAATGGGCTTACAGCGCTATGATGCCGGTGCTCAAGGTGAGCATAAACTTGTCAGAGGCTTTGAGCCGATCAAAACACACTCCCTTCACTGGATTCGGCACCCGGAGTTCCGGAAAGCCATTGCTCGGTTTCTGGATGAAGAAAACCTGGCTATCGATTCGCATATAACCCAGGCGAGTGAGATGCTACCGTTCAAACAATCCTAATCAGCAAACAAACTACCACTCACCAGAGTTCTCCATCGATAACCAGGGTTCCGTGGGAGCAAGCGGTTGCCCTGCTTGTAGTAGTTCAACCGATATACCATCTGGAGACCTAACAAACGCCATACGACCATCCCTCGGGGGACGGCTGATAAGCACGCCATGTTTAACCAAGCGTGCACAGGAGGCATAAATATCATTAACTCGGAATGCAAGATGACCAAAATTTCTACCACCTGCATATGGCTCTGGGTCCCAGTTGTGCGTTAACTCAATTAAGGGTGCATCTTTGTCCACGGCTGTCTGTGAATCATCCGGAGCAGCTAAAAATATTAGCGTAAAACGTCCTTTTTCAACATCATAACGCGACACCTCACTCATCCCCAGAGCATCACAATAAAAAGCCATCGATGATTCCACATCAGAAATTCGGACCATGGTGTGTAAAAACTGCATATTAGTCTCCCGAATAGCCTAATAAATCAAAGCGCTAAATGCCTAACATCGCTTAAAAGTTTGACGATCTGCGTCATAAATCTTCCCGCATCACCGCCATTCACCAAACGATGATCATATGAAAGCGCCAAGGGTAGCATCAGTCGTGGCTGGAAGGACTCACCGTCCCAAACAGGTTGTATCTTAGCGTTAGAAATCCCAAGAATTCCAGCTTCAGGTGCGTTAACGATGGGAGTAAACCCATTGCCACCAATAGCACCCAAACTCGATAGCGTAAAGCAACCACCCTGCATGTCAGATGGTTTCAATTTACCTTCACGAGCTTTTCCTGCCAACTCAGTCACAGCAGCTGCAATCTCCCACAAACCCATATCACTAACACCACGAATAACTGGTACAACTAAACCTCTGGGGGTATCTACTGCCATACCGACATTACAGTAATTCTTTTGAACGAAGTGTTCGCCATCCCCTGCCAGTGAACGAAGGAACACAGGATTTTCCTGTAGGGCAATACCTATAGCCTTAATAAGAAATGCCACCGGTGAAATTCGAATACCGCGGACTTCACTCTCTCGCTTTAGTGACTTTCGAAAACTGTCCATATCCGTAATATCAGCTTCATCAAACTGAGTCACATGCGGAACATTTAGCCAATTACGCTGCATGTTTGCTGCAGTTATCTTCTGAATTTTAGTCATCTTAACCGTTTCAACGACGCCGAATTGACTAAAATCAATAACCGGGACATCAGGAATGCCTGATGTTGCGCGCTGTTCTGATGTTGAACCTTCAACAAGCGCAGCTTTGACATAACCATTGACATCTTCGCGTAGAATTCGACCTCTTGGGCCACTGCCATTAACAGCGCCAAGCTGCACACCAAGCTCCCTGGCGAGCATTCTCACGGAGGGACCGGCATAGATATCTTCTTGTTCAGCTTCGCCTTGCTCAATGTCTTCAAAATCAGAAATAGCATCAACTGGAGGCGTTTTTGCCAATACTGGCTGCTCGATTGAAGGAGAGGATTGCTCAGCCTCCACCGGAGTCTCAACAGGTATAGCCACTGAGGGGGTATCTGACGTGGCTTCTTGTGCCTCCTCATTAGCACTACCAAGATTGGATGTTGTTTCAAGCTCAGCGATGGCATCGCCGACCTTAACGGTATCGCCTTCTGATACTAAGTACTTTACTAATTGGCCATCAAACGGACTAGGCACATCCATAGTTGCCTTGTCGGACTCTAAAACAAGCAAAGATCCTTCTAGTTCAACACTATCTCCTATTGCCAGACTCAACTCTATAACATCTACGGATTCTGCTCCGCCAAGGTCTGGAACTACTACAGTTTTTATAGACACTCAATATTCCTCACACGTATATAATTCATGCTAACTTAGTCTAGCCCTTATAACCAATACTTACAGATACAATGGGTTAGCTTTATCTGGATCAATAGAAAACATTTTTATTGCATCGGACACTACTGTGGCTTCTATGATGCCTTTGTCCGACAACCCTTTTAATGCCGAAATCGCTATGAAGTGGCGATCAACCTCAAAAAAGCGTCGCAAGGTTTCTCTACTATCACTCCGACCGAAGCCATCTGTTCCAAGCACATGCAGAGTACTAGGAATATAGCGACGCAGCTGTTCGGCATAAGCCTTCATATAGTCAGTCGCAATAACAACTGGCTCAACAATCTCACCTAATTGACTCTCAATATAGCTTTGCTTGGGCACCTCCGTGGGATGTAGTAAATTCCAACGGTCAATCGCTTGACCCTCCCTTACTAACTCATTGATGCTTGTTAAGCTCCACACATCAGATTCAACATTAAACTTCTCTTTTAGCAATACCGCCGCGGCTAAGACCTCATTTAAGATTGTGCCTGCGCCCATAAGAATAACTTTTTTAGAGGAACCCTTACTGGTGGGCGACTGAACAAGCGGGTAACCGCCCTTAATAATGCCATCTGCAGAGCCTTCTGGCATCGCAGGATGGACATAATTTTCGTTCATGGTAGTGATATAGTAAAAACAATTCTCTTTGTCCTCAAACATACGCTTGAGTCCATTTTGAATAATGACGGTGAGCTCGTAGCTAAAAGTAGCATCATAGCTTTTACAGTTTGGAATAGTATTAGCCAGAATCAAACTGTGCCCATCTTGGTGCTGTAAACCTTCTCCATTTAGCGTCGTTCTACCCGCTGTAGCACCGATTAGGAAGCCACGAGCCTGACTGTCGCCAGCAGCCCATGCCAAATCTCCGATGCGCTGAAAACCAAACATCGAATAAAAAATGTAGAACGGAATCATCGGTCGAGAGCTTGTGCTGTAAGCCGTCGCTAGCGCTAACCAGGCAGACATAGCCCCAGCCTCATTAATACCCTCTTCGAGAATGACTCCTTTTTTATCTTCTTTATAATACATGATCTGCTCTCGATCATGGGGCACGTACTTCTGACCTGCCGATGTATATATACCAAGTTGACGGAACATACCCTCCATACCAAATGTTCGGGCTTCATCAGGGACAATTGGCACAACATACTCGCCGATATCTTTATCTTTAACCAAACTCGATAAGACGCGAACAAAAGCCATAGTCGATGAAATTTCTCGTTTACCGCTGCTGGCCAGCTGCTTGCCAAAGGTTTCTAATTGAGGAACCTTCATTGCTTCAAAATCAGATTTTCGTGCAGGGAGTGATCCGCCAAGACTATCTCTTCTGCGCTTCATGTAAGTCATTTCTGGACTATCTTCATCTGGACGATAGTACGGGACGGTTTCAAGTTGCTCATCAGAAATTGGAATACCAAACCGGTCTCTAAATGAACGTAAATTCTCTACGTCTAGCTTTTTAACCGAGTGCGTATCATTAGCTGCCTGACCGCCATCACCAAGACCATAGCCTTTTACAGTATGCGCCAAAATCACCGTAGGACTACCCTTATTCTCAGCCGCTTCTGAATATGCAGCGTAGACTTTATAGGGATCATGACCGCCACGATTTAGCTTCATGATCTGGTCATCCGTCATATCTTTTACTAATTCTAATAACTCGGGATACTTTCCGAAAAAATGTTCGCGCGTATAAGCACCGCCGTTATACTTGTAGTTTTGCAACTCTCCATCACAGACTTCATTCATTCGCTGCAGGAGCAGGCCGCTATTGTCTCTCTCCAGAAGAGCGTCCCAGTGCCGACCCCAGATAACCTTAATAACATTCCAACCCGCACCACGAAATTGGCCCTCTAACTCTTGGATAATTTTACCGTTACCCCGCACTGGCCCGTCAAGACGCTGCAGGTTACAGTTGATCACAAAAATAAGATTTTCGAGTCCCTCTCGACCGGCTAGTGAAATGGCACCAAGCGTTTCTGGCTCATCACATTCACCGTCACCCAAAAAGGCCCAAACCTTACGCTCACCTCGAGCAACTAATCCTCGCGCTGACAGATAACGCATAACATGCGCCTGATAGATCGCCTGAATGGGCCCCAAGCCCATTGATACTGTGGGGAACTGCCAATAATCAGGCATTAACCAGGGGTGTGGGTAAGAAGACAGGCCTGTACCGTCTACCTCACGACGGAACTTATCAAGTTGATCGACTGAAAGGCGACCCTCAAGGAACGAACGGGCATACATACCCGGAGAACTATGACCCTGAAAGAATACCAAATCACCAAGACTATCCCCTTCCGGGCCATGGAAAAAATAGTTAAAACCAATATCATAAAGCGTTGCAGCAGAAGAAAAGCTGGCGATATGGCCGCCGATTCCCTCACTCTGACTATTTGCTCGCATGACCATAGCCAAAGCATTCCATCGCACCAGTGAGCGAATACGCCGCTCCATAAATAAATCCCCGGGCATGGCTTTCTCGCGAACCGCAGGAATTGTGTTACAGAAATTAGTTGTCACGGACTGTGGAAGCTCAATACCACTTTCCGTAGCATGCGCATTTAACTGATTAAGGATATAGCTAGCACGCTCCTGACCATGTTTTCGACCAATCGAGTCTAGTGAATCGAGCCATTCTTGAGTTTCGGTAGGATCCAGATCGTCCATAAATATCGTCCAATTGAGTGTTAATAAATAAGATAATACGGGTACTCGCTTACGCGGAAAAATATTGCTATTAGTGCCTCTACGCGACGGACCTCACAAAGGTTGTAGTATAGCTACATATTTAAGGAAAATAAACCCGCATAAAAGTTCTACGCTAAACCATAATAAATGCAAGGCACTGATTAATATACAAATTTATAAAATTTAGCAAACCAAAAAAGATTAGTTATACTACACAAAAGGGATTAACTTGGACGATCTAACTATAATCTAACCAAACTAAAAACCCAAAACGGAACCGATTGAGATTAAAATTACCTCTTAACAATAACATTAAGGATTAATAATCGAGGCGATTAACAGTAGTTTTGGACTTCCACCATTCCTGATTGATCTCCAATAGGCCAAACCTTAAAAGCGCTTCCCTCATATCTTTTAGATCTGTTTCGTTAAGGAAACCCCCAATCCTTTGAACTTCAAGGTCATCAGCGAGAGAGTACCCTGGCAAATGGCTTGGTGATTTACGCTTATGAAGAAGCAAATAGCAAGGTCGCTGAAAGCGCTTAACACTACCCAACTGATGAATACCTGTCCGAAAACTTACCGCTTTTGGTTCAATAACAATAAACTGCCGCCGATATGTCTCCTCACAGACGCGATAAAAAAAGTAAGAAAACACTAGAATATCCAAAAAGACAAATGGCAGGATCATCCACACCCCAGCGACAAGCCACCCTACTCCAATAAGCAGCATAAATGCTGACAAAGATAAAATTGCCGTCCTCGTTTGATCCCAGGTAGCAGAACGATTTGGCTCGAGTTGGATAATTGTCTTATTCGGTTTTTCTATAACATGAATCATGTGGCTACATTAATAGTGGTATTTGAAGTGTCCATCTCCGTTCTACGTCAAATATCAAAAATCGGCTTAAAAGAATGCGGACTAATCCACGGTACTCTCCAATTCAGCTAAAGAACTGTCGGGCCAAGCATTGAATACCGCTTTGACAAACGTCGCTAAGGGAATCGCAAAGAATACGCCCCAAAAACCCCAGATACCACCGAACAACAAGACGGCAACAATAATCGCTATGGGATGCAAGTTAACCACTTCAGAAAAAAGTAATGGAACAAGAACATTTCCGTCAAAGATCTGAATGGCTCCGTAGACGATAAACAGCCAAAAGAACTCTGAAGAATAACCCCACTGCATGTAGGCCACTACCAACACTGGTAACGTGACAACCGTAGCCCCTATGTAAGGTATCAATACTGACAGACCCACTAGCAAAGCCAGCAAAGCCGCATAATTTAGCCCCATAAGAAGGAACGCAGCATAGGAAAGTAAACCGACAATAAGAATTTCTATAGCCTTCCCCCGGACATAATTAGCAAACTGGATATTCATTTCTGACCAAATGGAAGTCATGACAGGTCGCTTCTTCGGGAGTAGGTTTGTTACAAATCTTACCAATTTATCTCGATCATGTAGCATAAAAAAAACCAGTACTGGGACTAATAGAAGATAGATACCGATGGCAAACACACTTGGGAAGCTACTGAATGAAAAAGATAGTAATTGCTCGGCTATATTGCCTATCTCTTCAGAAACTCGTAGCCAAATCATCTCAAACTGTTCCGCGGTCACGTAATCTTCATAGCGCTCAGGAAGACCCGCAAGAAATACCTGCAGCCGACCTAACATATCAGGTGCCTCACTTAAGAGCAGCGTCATTTGCCGTCCGACAAGAGGAACTAAGCCTACTAAAATAGTCACTAAACCGACCAAAAATAGAAAGAAAGTCAAGATAACAGACATTCTCTGCGACGCGCCGATTCGAACCAGAGCATTGACCACGCCTTGTAGTAAAAACGCGATAATCAACGCAGTAAAAGCCGGCCCCAAGTACTCCCCAACCGTAGCGGTCAAAATCATAAAAGAAGCAAGCATCACCGCCACAAGAACAGCTTCTTCATTACTAAAGTATCGGCCTAACCATTTGTTTAAGATTTTCTTCATGACACTCCCGAACTGCATTACAGCCAGATGTTATCGTCCCGCCGTTTTTTATATTTTTACAAGGCACCATGAAACCAGTTTACGTTTGAATTGTCGAATTGTTATTCATTTTCCGCTAAGGTAGAGGTTAGCCACTTACATGCGTGTATTCCTACTTTGATCACCACAACATCAGCCACTATTTCTAAAGCTTTACGAAGTCATATTAGAAACCTTTGCCAGATTTCAGGGCTTCTCGTGCTCTTTTTATTGGCGCCTTTCGCTGCCGCAGTTGGCAACGATATAAAACTACCTGTTTTAGGCGACAGTAGCTCGGGGATAATCTCAAAACAACAGGAGTATCAACTGGGACGTACCTGGCTAAAAGTCTTTCGAAGTCGGGTTCAAGAATTTGACGACCCACTCATGCAAAATTATCTCGAAAATCTTATCTACAACTTAGCCACGTACAGCGAGCTTGAAGATCCACGCATTGAGTTAGTGATTGTTAACAATCCAAGCATGAATGCTTTTGCAGTGCCTGGCGGCGTTGTTGGCGTACATACGGGTATTTTTGCATTTGCAGAAAACGAGGATCAAATGGTTTCAGTACTCGCTCATGAGCTAGCTCATCTCAGCCAAAGACATTTCGCCAGAGGTTTAGAAGCACAACGAAATTCATCAACATTAAGTTTCGCAGGATTACTCGCAGGATTGGTACTCGCGGCTACGGTGGGTGGAGATGCTGGAATGGCTGCTATGGCGGCCACTCAAGCAATGAGTCTAGAAAATCAATTACGATATAGCCGATCAAATGAAAAAGAAGCTGACCGGTTTGGACTTCGTACCATGGAAAAGTCTGGACGAGACCCCGGCGCAGTAGGCGATATGTTTGAAACTATGCTAAAGCAGGTTCGCTATGCCGGTGATCGAGCTCCAGAGTTTTTGCTAACCCACCCAGTCACTGAAAAGCGGATAGCAGATGCAAGAAGCCGAACAATGACTAACTCAATGCGTCACTATCCAGACCATAATGATTACTACTTGCTGCAAGCCCGTGCGCAAATCGCTATGGCGAAGAATCCAAAGGACAACATTAAGCGCTTTAACGCAAAACTACTGGCAAATACCCAACAGAAAGATGCTGCGCTCTATGGTTTGGCCCTGAGCCATTTAAAAATCGATGACATCAATGCCGCACGCTTGGTGATGGCCCCACTCTTAAAAAGGGATCCCGACCACCAGGTTTACAACTATACGGCCATTGAGATAGAAATAGCCGATGAGGACTACACCGAGGCGCTCAGCAAACTGGCATTCCTCATATCCCGCAATCCCGGCAATTACCCTCTACTATCTTTACAAGCCGAGACTTTATGGCTGGACCATCAGTATGAAGAAGCGGGCTTAGCGCTGACTCATTTAGCTAGATCACGCAACCAAGACCCCATGGTTTGGTATCGCCTGGCTGAAGTTCGAGGCTTAGCGGGCAACATATCGGGCGTACACCAGGCGCGAGCAGAATATTTTATACTGGTGGGCTCATTTGGTTTGGCGAGAGAGCAATTAGGGCTTGCACAAAAACTCGTAAACGCTGATTTCAAACGATCTTCAATCGTGAGGCAACGACTTAGAGATGTTGTTGACATGGAAGAAAAAGCCAAAAGACTTTAACTAAGGTGTTCAACTTTAAAATTCATCATTCTATCGAGAGATTGAACCGCTAGCTTTGCAATCAAGGGATCAACAAAAATCTCATTTGAGCCTTGCTCGATACACGACAGTAGATTCTCTAAACTGTTCATACCCATCCAAGGGCAACTCGCACAACTGCGACATGTAGCACCACTGCCGCCTGTTGGTGCCACCAAGAGCTGTTTGTCGGGCACAGCCTGCTGCATCTTGTAAAATATACCTTGGTCCGTTGCCACTATCATTTGCTGATTAGGTAGTTCCTTCGCAGCACTTATTAGCTGTGAAGTGGACCCGACAACATCCGCAAGCCTAACCACCGAATCTGGAGACTCCGGATGGACCAACACTGCAGCATCCGGATACACCTGTTTTAGGTCCAGAATTCCCTTAGCCTTGAACTCCTCATGCACAATGCAGCTACCGTCCCACAGGATCATATCCGCGCCTGTTTTTTTCTGCACGTAGCCACCAAGATATTTATCCGGAGCCCAAAGTATCTTCTCACCGCGGCTGTCCAAAAAGTCAACCACCTCTAACGCAATACTTGACGTCACAACCCAGTCTGCCCGTGCCTTTACTGCTGCAGAAGTATTAGCATAAACGACCACAGTTCGATCTGGATGGAGATCACAAAAAGCCGCAAATTCATCTGCAGGACAGCCAATGTCTAGAGAGCAAGTAGCCTCGAGAGTGGGCATTAATACTCTTTTTTGCGGTGTTAAAATTTTCGCTGTTTCACCCATAAACTTTACACCCGCAACCACCAGGGTTTGAGCATTATGCGCATTGCCAAAACGTGCCATCTCGAGTGAATCTGAGACTGTACCACCGGTTTCTTCGGCAAGCTCCTGAATCATAGGGTCAGTATAATAGTGCGCGATTAGAACTGCATCGTTGGCTTTAAGCTGCGCTTTTATTTTAGTACGTAAGACATCACTTTTGCCAAAAGCAGAATGCTCAGCCACCGGTGACCGCTGGAGATAATCTTCAACAATCAAACGCTGCTCTTCAACCAATAATTCTAATGTATTATGCTGCGCGCTCATTAGCAGTCACCTTCTAAAATCGTACTTAAAACCGAGACAACCAGTAGACTACTGCGGCTAACACTATGGCCAAAATCGATACGACCGCTATCGCGTCAGCTTTAGAATCTTCATTATTCTCGCGGGAATCTTCGTCGTTCATCGAGCACTACCTCAAATTTCGTGGATGCTCATTCTAACAATCTAAAGGTTCACTGTCTCTTGTTGTTTGACGATAAACCTCATATAAAAGAACGTCAGTGTTTGTTCGGTGTTTGAGTTGATGTAACTACCAACACACTGCAGTGCAACTAAGTTTAGATTTAAGTAAACTGGAACCGACACTGACTAATACGCATGGATCGAAGATGAATATCACACGGACAGGGATGGTTTTAAACACACAAAACTATAGAGATTGCGTGTGGTTTTATCGGAACATTCTTGATCTAACTGTTCTCTTCGAGAAAAGTGGGCCCAATTTTAGGCCTACACGTCTCACCTTTAGCGGTTCATAGTTGATGATCGAAACAGATGGAATTGCCGTCTTAAGAGGAAAATCTGATGAACCTTCTGTTATTAAGCAGATTGATGACTTCGCGTGAGTATGTGCATGCAAGCCAGCGTCGCATTCGGCATGTATTGGTCTATGCTCACTACAATAAAAGTGCATACTCATACCCTCAGTACCCATCCGGCCAAGGGTTTAAGCTAACGAGCGCACAAAAATACTCTTTTACTACGAGGTATACATCATGAATGGCGAGCTATTACAGCTGTTCTTCTTTATTTTTAGCGGTGGCGCAATCATTGCGTCACTCGCATTATTCGGGCGCCAACCTCTGCTGGTAGCCTATATTTTACTTGGCGCTATCCTAGGCCCTTTTGGATTAGGGCTGGTGTCTGATGTAGCACTCATCAGTGAAATCGGCAGTATCGGGATAATCTTTCTACTCTTTTTACTCGGGCTGGACATGCAACCCCAGGCTTTATGGCGTGTTCTAAGAGAGGTAACTCATGTGACATTGATAAGTTCCGCAGTTTTTGCGGGTGTCGGTTACATTATTGCTAATTTATTTGGCTACACCACGGTCGAAAGTATCATTATCGGAACTGGCATGATGTTTTCTAGCACCATCATTGGTATCAAGCTCCTTCCAACGACAGCGTTGCATCATAAACACTCAGGAGAGCTGATGGTCGGCATGCTATTGATGCAAGATTTTCTCGCAATCTTTGTACTGCTACTCATAATCTCTGGAGACTTTAGTAGCCAAAATTTTATCCCGTTAGGGAAAACACTTCTATCACTACCTGCCTTAGCGGCAGCCTGCTTCATTACCGTCAAATTCATACTACTACCTTTGATTACGCGCTTTGATCGCATTGGCGAGTATGTTTTTTTACTAGCTACTGGCTGGTGCCTAGGAATCGCCGAAGCTGCGCATTACCTAGGCTTATCTAGAGAAATCGGAGCCTTCTTGGCCGGCATTGCTATGGCAACAAGCCCCATCGCTCAATTTATTGCATTAAATCTCAAACCACTAAGAGATTTCTTTCTGATTTTATTCTTCTTCTCTTTGGGCGCAGGATTTAACTTGTCACTCCTGGCTGCCATTATTGTCCCGGCAATAATTCTTGCTGGCTTGATGCTTGCCATCAAACCAGTTATCTATCATCGGCTTTTAAAGACACACAGCGAGACAGAGAGTCTTGCATGGGACATTGGTTTCAGGCTCGGCCAGAACAGCGAGTTTTCGTTAATGATTGCCTATCTAGCCTTTAGCACCGGACTGATTGGGACTCACTCATCACACCTCATACAAGCTGTTGCTATCATCACGTTTTTAGTCTCCAGTTACATTGTGGTGTTTAACTTCCCGAGCCCGATTGCCATTAACGACAAGTTACGCCGTGACTGATCAATATGCTGATTAGAGGTGTTTATTAGAGCTTTGGGTCAACCGAGACCACCATTTAACGAGTAATCGGTCGGCGCTCTCTTCGGCGGCTATCCCAAGACGCTGATGGAGTTTCTTTTTAAACACATACGCCACTTCAAAGACATCAGCATCTTCTATACGAGATACCAAATAGTCGTCACTAGTCTGAATATCATCTATCAGCTTTATATCTTTGGCCCTAGAGCCATACCAGATCTCGCCAGTAGCAATCTTGTTAATATCGATCTGCGGGCGACGCGTTGAGACATATTCTTTGAAAAGCTGATGTGTTTCTTCGAGTTCTTCAATGAATTTTTCTCGACCTTTTTCAGTGTTCTCACCAAACATCGTGAGCGTCCGTTTATGCTCGCCGGCTGTCAGCAATTCAAACTCGACATCATGCTTTTTTAATACCTTATTAAAATTCGGCATCTGTGCGACAACCCCTATAGAGCCAATAATAGCAAAGGGAGCAGCCAGTATTTTGTCAGCTACACATGCCATCATGTATCCTCCGCTTGCGGCAACTTTGTCAACACAGACTGTCAAAGGGACATTTTTCTTACGCAGCCGATCGAGCTGGCTGCTAGCCAAGCCGTAACTGTGAACCATACCCCCAGCGCTTTCTAACTTGAGCAGCACTTCATCATTAGGTGTTGCCTGGGTCAGTACTGCCGTAATTTCTTCTCGCAGATGGCCTACAGCTGATGCACTAATATTGCCATCAAAGTTAAGCACATAGACTTTACTTCTTTTTGTCGCATCTGATTCGCTGACATTTTTAGCCGTCTTCTTTTGCTCAGAAAGTAACTTCTTTTTAGCTTTGATTAACTTTTTTTCCTCTGCTTTTTGCAATGATTCATCCGTTGTGGCGATCAACATAGTGTCTTTCAGATCTTCAAATTGCTGATTGAGTGGCGTTATCTCTAAGTGCCCTCTTCCTTCCCCATATTTATTTTTTTGACTAGCACCAACAACGACACTAACTACCACGACAAAGGCTACTAAAAGCGTTGCAACCTTTGCAAAAAATAGACCGTATTCAAATAAAAATTCCAATTTAATCTCCAAAAAATCATTACATAAAAAAGAGCGAGCTTATCGTTAGCCGACGCTAACAAAATCTATCATATTAATCATATCGCGCTTTAGATTCCTCAACAAACAGCTGTATTAATCGCCCTGCCATAATGGTTGGCGGTGCCACGACTGAGGGTAACTGATCATACTTAAACCAGTGGGCTTCTGCTATCTCTACACCATCTATCTTAATATCTTCAGTTTTAGCGTCAGCAATGTAACCCAGCATTAGTTGCCCGGGATATGGCCAAGCTTGACTGCCAACATAGCGAATATTATGTATCTCTAGTCCCACTTCTTCAAACACTTCTCTATGCAGTGCTTGTTCTGCGCTTTCACCCGCTTCAATAAATCCAGCAAGCGTACTAAATCGATTCTCAGGCCACCTAGGATGGCGAGCAAACAAGCATCGATCGCCGCTTACTACAGCCACTATTACACAGGGTGAGATCCTCGGATACTGCCTAATTACACAAGGCTCACAAATCAGTGCATGTTCAGTTTCTGACATTCGATTGACAGCCCCGCACTGACCGCAGAATTGATGTCTTTTCTGCCAATCTAACAACTGTGTTGCACGACTCGCCAGCGAGAACTCTGCATCTGCTGATTGTGCTAACAGCGTACGTAACTCGACCCGATTAAAACCATCACAGCCAGCTGCCTCTGGCGTAAGGTCCCAAACCTCACAGTCACTACCCCACCACTGACCGATATGCAAACGACCTTCACGAAAGAACTTGAGCACGTCGGCATCCTCTGCGGCAATAGCTAATGTTGGTTTACTACCGTGAGACCCGAATAACAAAATATCACCACCAATGACAGCTACTACCCATTTTTTTTCACTATCTACGCGAAGTGATGATGCATAAAGTCCTTCTAAGTTCAGGGGAGTTGTCACCGTAGTTTTTCCTTTTTCATATTGAAATGTATCTCGATCCCTTGCATTATGAGGGGCGTGAAGATAAGGTCGCTCGAGTTATTTTTAGTGGTTAAAGTCTATCATGAAAGGCTGTATTATCTTGCCCCAGGCGACACTGATTTTTACCTAGTATCGCTAATGTTATCAAACGGAATATTAATAAATAACCTAGGAGACTACAAATGGCATCGACTCTGCCACAGGCATTTAAAGCAAATTTTTTGGGTGATGCGCCCGACTGGTATAAATCCGCCATTATCGCGTTTTTAGTCCTAAACCCCCTTCTAATGTTCACCGCAGGCCCTGTTGTCGCCGGATGGGCTCTGATTGCCGAGTTTATCTTCACCTTAGCAATGGCTCTCAAGTGCTATCCATTACAACCAGGCGGACTATTGGCCATTGAGGCTATCCTCATAGGCATGGCAAGTCCTGACGCTGTTTATGCAGAGGTTTCAGCTAATCTCCAAGTAATACTGTTGCTTATGTTCATGGTCGCCGGAATTTACTTTATGCGAGACATGCTGTTGTTCGTGTTCACCAAAATTCTTCTCGGAGTGAAATCAAAAACAGCGCTGTCATTTATGTTTTGTTTTGCAGGCGCTTTTTTGTCAGCATTTTTAGATGCACTTACTGTCACCGCGGTTTTAATCACGATATCGGTGGGATTTTATTCGGTTTATCACAAAATCGCATCGGGAAAATCAATAACCGATGAAGGCCATGACCACACCGATGACAGCGGCCTGCTCGCAGAACACCAGACTAACTTAGAAGACTTCAGAGCTTTTTTGCGTAGTTTAATTATGCATGGCGCAGTCGGTACAGCATTAGGTGGCGTCTGCACGACTGTTGGCGAACCGCAAAATTTGCTTATTGCAGAGCGCGCCGGGTGGGAATTCATCGAGTTTTTTGTCCGTATGGCACCAGTGACCATGCCTGTTTTGGCCTGTGGCCTCATCACCTGTGTGTTACTAGAAAAAACAAAGATCCTCGGTTATGGCGCTCAATTACCTGCAGCGGTTCGTGAAGTACTGCAAGCGTCGAGTGATCATGAAGCATCAAAGCGCACTCAGAGTGACAATGCGGCGCTGGTAGTACAGTTTGTTGTAGCGTTAATTCTAGTGTTCGGCCTTGCCTTTCACTGGGCAGCAGTTGGATTGATCGGTCTGATGGTAATTATCCTGCTGACCGCCTTCAACGGTGTTATTGATGAACATCGCATCGGTCATGCGTTCGAGGAAGCACTGCCATTTACTGCGCTGTTAGTCGTCTTCTTTGCCATCGTAGCGGTTATTCATGAGAATCATCTCTTTTCACCCGTTATTGCGTGGGTACTCGCAGAGGATCCAGCAGTTCAACCGGGTATGTTCTTTTTAGCCAATGGAGTTTTATCCGCTATTAGTGACAACGTATTTGTTGCGACCGTTTACATCAATGAAATTAAGTCGGTGTTCGATGCGGGTGATATCACGCGTGACCACTTTGATAAGTTGGTCGTAGCGATTAATACCGGGACGAACCTTCCTAGTGTAGCTACTCCCAATGGACAGGCAGCATTCCTCTTTCTGCTGACCTCAGCGCTAGCGCCATTGATTAGATTGTCCTACATGCGCATGGTTATTATGGCGCTGCCTTACACAGTCGTTCTAACGATCGTTGGTTTACTTGCGGTACTTTACCGGCTATAGGCTAAGTGTTTTGTAAAACGGAAGGCTGGCTCTAACCGAGCCAGCCTTTTTTATTGGTCCTTGCCTTGCCCAGCAAGCTCCTCGGCCTTTAGGTCCTTACGCAGCACCTTACCAACATTCGTGGTTGGTAACTCCTCTCGGAACTCAACCTGTTTAGGGACCTTGTAGCCGGCCATATTCTGGCTACAAAATTCGATTACCTCATCCTGAGTGAGAGATTTGTCGGCTTTCACCACAAACATTTTAACCACTTCCCCTGCTTTAGCATCAGCGACACCAATCGCTGCGCACTGAGCAACCGAAGGATGTCCCGTCAAGACTTGCTCTAACTCGTTGGGATAAACGTTAAAGCCTGAAACAATGATCATATCCTTCAATCGATCAACAATTGAGATATAACCATCTTTATCAACACTTACAATATCACCGGTGTGTAACCAACCCTCAACAATCGTCTCAGCAGTTTGCTCTGGCTGTTTCCAATAGCCCGCCATAACCTGGCCGCCACGAATACATAACTCACCAATGCCATCGACTAGTTGCTCGATACCTTGATCGTCAACCACCTTGATGTCGGTGCCCGACACAGGTATGCCAGCAGTGCCTATCTTTTGAAACCCCAAGGGATTCATTGAAATAACTGGAGACGATTCGGTCATACCGTAACCCTCACTAACGATACAGCCCGTGACTTTCTGCCAGTCATCGGCCACAGACTTCATTAACGCCATGCCGCCTGATAGGGTAATTTTTAAATGGTTAAAATTTAACTTTTGGAAGTCTTTGTTATTTAGGAGAGCCACAAAGAGAGAATTCAAGCCACAGAAAATATCAAAATCGAACTTTTTAATCGCCGACACGAAAAGCGGAATGTTGCGGGGGTCCGGTATGAGTACCGAGTGGCCGCGGATCGCCGGAAGCATTCCAAAGCAAAGTGAGTATGCGTAGATGTGGTAGAGCGGCAAAGGGGCCACAGCAACACTGTATTTGAGCGATTCAGGGCTTGCCGATATAACATCAAGTGCTTGGGCGATGTTTGACAACAACCCAGCCTGAGTTAGTTTGACGCCTTTTGACGCACCCGTGGTGCCTCCTGTGTACTGAAGCGCACATATGTCATCTAATGAGGAACTATAGGGACTGTAACTACCGCCCACTAATAACGTGTCTTTAAAATCAATAACGTTACTGCCTCGAATCTTAGGTCGCTTGCCGAGGGACTTCATTATCGTTGATAAGACCGCTTGCTTTGGTTGTTTTAACAAATCGATGGGCCGAGTTACTATGACATTCTCTACTTCGGTTTGAGGTAGAGCTTTGGACAAGGTTTCATAAAACTGATCCAGCACAATGACGACTTTAACCCCTGAATCGCTCAATTGATGGACTAATTCTCGCGCGCTATACATTGGGTTGGTATTAACAACAACCAACCCAAGTTTCATAGCGGCAATAACTGCTACTGGGTACTGAATCAGATTTGGCAGCTGAATCGCAATGCGATCTCCAGCTTTTAGTTTTAGGATCTTCTGCAAGTAGCTGGCAAGGCGACGTGAAAGCTGGTCAATTTCGCCGTAACTTAGTGTCTGCCCCAAACAACTAAAAGCCGGTTTAGCCGATGAGTCCGACACTGCCTGCGTCCAGATCTGGAGAATCGAACTAGCAGGAAACGCAGGCTGTTCAGCCGACATTCCTACGGTTTTTCGTGCGCGAATAACGGCGTCGCTAATAAGCATATGTAACCCCTCGGTAGTCAATTACCGATAACATGGGTAAGTTATGATGCAGCTCAATCTAGCGAGACAATAATGCCATCGCCTTTTCAAGACCGCCTAAAGTGAGAGGAAACATTTTATCTTCGGTAAGCTCTTTTAACATGGTAATAGATGGGGTGTAGTCCCAGTACTTTTCCTGCACAGGGTTCAACCAGACTAACTTGTCATAGGTTTCTGTCATACGTTGCATCCAGACAGCACCGGCTTCCTCATTGTTGTACTCAACACTCCCACCAGGACTAGTAACCTCATAAGGAGCCATCGACGCATCACCTACAAAGATCACTTTATAATCTGCTGCGTATTTATGAATCAAATCATGCGTTGAAAGTTGTTCTTCACGACGACGATGGTTATCTTTCCAAACATAGTCATAGAGGCAGTTGTGGAAGTAGAAGTACTCAAGGTGCTTAAACTCAGTCTTAGCCGCAGAGAACAGCTCCTCACAGAGTTTTACGTAAGGATCCATAGAACCCCCCACATCAAAGAAGATCAGTACCTTCACAGCGTTTCTTCGCTCGGGCACCATTTTGATATCTAGCATACCGGCGTTTTTTGCCGTACTGCGAATAGTATCCTCTAGATCTAAATGATCCGCAGAACCTTCACGAGCAAATTTGCGCAACCGGCGCAGCGCAACTTTAATATTTCTTGTACCAATTTGTACTGAGTCATCCAGATCTTGGTACTGGCGTTCGTCCCACACCTTTACCGCAGTACCTTTCCCGCCCGGGCCACCCATGCGTATGCCTTCAGGGTTGAAGCCACCGTGACCAAAAGGGGAAGTTCCATTAGTACCTACCCATTTGTTACCACCCTCGTGCCTCTTTTTCTGCTCTTCTAGACGTTTTTTGAACTCTTCAATCAGCTTTTCAAGACCACCCAAGCTTTGGACCTTGGCTTTCTCTTCGTCGGTAAAATGCTTTTCAAACTCTTTCCGCAACCAATCTTCAGGTAATAGCGCTTCGACAATCCCATCAATGTTTTCAAGATTTTTAAAATAAGCACCAAATGCTCGATCAAACCTATCGTAATACTTTTCATCTTTGACCATGCAAGTGCGCGCCAACAGATAAAAGTCGTCCACAGAACCAAAAGCAAGGTTTTGTTCCATAGCCGCCAAAAGATCAAGAAGCTCCTTAATTGAAACTGGAACTCTCGCTTTTTTGAGGGTATTAAAAAAATTAATCAGCATACGTTAGGCTCTTAAATAAATTTTTATCTCGCTTCGCGCCGAGTCATAAACGCCAGACGCTCCAACAAGTGCACGTCCTGCTCATTCTTTAACAAAGCACCGTACAACGGCGGAATAGCCTTAGTAGGATCACGATTAGTCAAGATATCTTCAGGGATATCATCGGACATGATCAATTTCAACCAATCCACTAGTTCAGAGGTGGATGGTTTCTTTTTCAAGCCTGGGATTTTTCTAACATCAAAAAATATGTCCATTGCGTCGTCGACTAACTGCTTCTTAATTTTTGGAAAATGCACATCCACAATACGCTGCATCGTCATCCGATCAGGGAAATTAATAAAATGGAAGAAACAACGACGCAAAAAAGCATCCGGTAATTCTTTTTCATTATTACTAGTAATAATCACGATGGGACGTTGAATCGCTTTAATAGTCTCCCCGGTCTCATAAACATGAAATTCCATTCGATCTAGCTCTAGTAACAGATCATTTGGGAATTCAATATCCGCCTTATCAATCTCATCAATCAACAACACAACCTGCTCGTCTGCGGTAAAGGCTTCCCAAAGCTTTCCTTTGCTGATGTAGTTGCCAATATCCTGAACTTTATCGCTACCAAGTTGGGAATCTCTAAGACGCGATACTGCATCATATTCATACAGACCCTGCTGTGCCTTGGTTGTCGATTTAATGTGCCACGCTAAAAGAGGCTTGCCAAGTGCTTTAGCTACCTCTTCAGCTAATAAAGTCTTACCTGTGCCAGGCTCACCTTTGATCAGGAGTGGGCGCTGCAGAGTGACCGCTGCATTGACTGCCATTTGAAGTTCTTCAGTGGCTACGTAGTTATCAGTACCAGTAAATTTCATCGCTTCTCATCCGCTTTTCGAAAGTGTATTAATGTTTGTGGAACATGTTAATCTATTCTTTAAACTCTTTTGAATCTAAATTCACTGCTAACCGCGTCATAAAGAGGAAATTTGGTATTAAGTATGACCAAACAGTACTTGTCAAAAAAGTTACTTTTTAATAACTACAGCCAAATGCTATCTTTTTGGGCTAGTTTGTACAATACGGAGAAATTTATGAAAGCGCGATTATTGGAACGCTTAACCCTCGTAATAGGCATGTACCTTATTCCTATTGGGATCGTTACTTTGGGGCTCGGCTCGCCGTCCTACGCCAATGAGCAACAAAGTGAAGTTTTGACTGATGTCGCCAAAACACCTGCGGCCACGATGCAAGGAATTGATACCCAAACCGCTACCGTTAAGGTTGTCGATGAAGAGCATATAACAATCGCATTATCAGGCGAAGAGAACGGGATCAATGCGATTAGCGACATAATAAGTACGCTCATTGACACTGAGTGGGACCAACTTGACGAGTCGGAGCAAGAACAAATACTGGAGGCTCTTGAGCAAATCGAAACCGGAGTTGAAATTGATATCGACCACTCCGGATTCGGTCCAGGTAAGCTCCTTGTCTCTATCGTTGCCATTATCTCAACCCTGGGTATGCCGTTTATAATTATTGGGCTAATACTGTTTTATAAACATCGTAAACGCAGACAACGAGACCTTTTGATTAGTAAATTTATAGACGCAGGAAAGGATGTCCCAGTTGAGATCCTTCAAGGGAATAGTGAGTCGGGCACACCAAAAGGTAACTTACAAAGAGGAGTTATGCTGACGGGAATTGGTATAGGGTTGTACTTATTTTTAGGGCTTCTCATCGGTTGGGATATTGCCTCAGTCGCTTTAATTCCTTTATTTATAGGGTTAGCAAGAATCGTAATATGGAAATTGGGAGCAACAAATATGTCTACGGACGGAGCTGAATAGAGGCAATGACTGACGCCACGGATCAGGCATTAATACAAAGAGTCGTGACCCTTAATTGCCACGACTCTTTTAATGTGCTGGTTAAACGGCACCAGTCGACCCTGCGGTACTCTCTCCGACAAATGACCGGTTGGGAGCAGTCTTTAGCTGACGACCTGGCGCAAGAAACGTTTATCAAGGCTTACACATCGATAACGTCCTTTAAGGGTACGGCCAAGTTCAGTAGCTGGTTATATAGGATCGCTTATAACGTAATGATTAGTCATTTTAGGGTGGCAAGAAATCGAGAATTAACGCTGGGTGATGATGGAACACATTCTACCGAGTCATCCGTCTCTTTTAACAGCAATGATCTACATAGAGATCTAGCCCGTGTAATGCTAAAACTAGCGCCACAACAACGGATGGCCTTGCACCTACATTTATACAAACAATTAACACATCAGGAGATTTGTACTATTATGGAGATACCTTTGGGTACAGTTAAAACTGCAATCACCCGAGGCAAGAAAAAGCTACAAGAGAATCTTATAAGCTGGGACAGTGGAGGAATATCATGACCAAAGAATTAGAAATGAATAAATTATTTACTCAACTTCGCGACTCAGAACCAGCGTTCAATGAAGATCAGTTTTTGCATTCGCTTAATCTCGCTTTACCCCCTAAAAGAGGCATTTCAATGGCTCTTGAGTCTGCTATCACCCTGGTGGCTGCGGCCATTGGCTGTAGCTTGGCTTACCACTATTTTCCTGCGGCTGAGTTACTCAATCAAATACCACGACAATTTACGATAACACCACAATTTATAGCGTCACTGGGAGGTGTTGCAGCGGCCATATCAGGTTTAATTTACTGGACATCCGAAGCTGATCTGGACTTTTGAGTCTTTGGGTATCGCTTTAACTTTTCGATCGGCGTTTTTTAAACTGCCACACAACCAGACGAAGTACCATATATAAAAGCAAACTAACCGTCATTAGCGCGACAATTGGTGCCGCACCTCTCTGAAAGCCGATTACTGGGTTTGCCACCAGCCCTTCATACAAGCTTACAAAGAATGCCGGCGCCAAATAGCTGTCATCGGTGTAGGCGGTGACTGGCGTCAAAAGAAAAACCGAAGCGAGTATTAAAAATACATGTCTGATCGAGGAAAACCGTAGATTGCGTAATAGATACCAAACGGTATAAAGCAAGCATACAGCCCCAGAGGCATACACAACCCATCCCCAGAAATAGTCTTCAGCAGCATACATAATTAATCAACCCATTGAATAATATGATCTTCGACATCTTCTTTGCGTACATCGAGCTCAGAGACGACCCAGCCCTGCAGTGAGGCTCCATAGCTATGCACCCTATCAACATCCCCTGATACCAAGTGATGCCAATCAGGCAGTGGCTTGCCATCTGCAATTAAACGGTAAGAGCAGGTTTCAGGTAGCCATCCCAACGTATGAATATTATCACGATCCAGCGTGATACAGTCACTCACTACGGAATGTCGATCTGTGTAGTTACTGCATTTGCAGGAATGGATATCTAATAACTCACAAGTCACGTTAGTGTGAAATATCTCACCACTTTCATGGTCTTCAAGTTTCACCAAACAACATTTTGCGCAGCCATCACAGAGTAACTCCCACTCTACGGTAGTCATCTCTTCAAGTGTTTTTGTTGCCCAAAAGTCACTCACTTAACGCCCTCTAGGAAGCTTGTTGTTTTCGGCCATACCCTCGTCAAGCGCAAATAGCACCGGTGGCATCTGAAGATAAAAACCTTGACGATGTATGTCTTCAATGACTTTTAAGACATCGGCGCGAGCTAGTTTCTTCTTTTTCGTCAACATTAATCGAGTCACTAAAATAGGCGTTCCAAAACTATCCAGTAAGCTTTGAGGTACCTTGTCTAATCCATCCGCGTGAGACACATAAATATACATCCCCTCTTTTCGATTACCTTTAAAAATATCACAGAGAATTCTAAGCGTGTCCTCACCCATTACATCAACTCACTGAGCGTATTCTTAAGTATTGGTATGACCAAAGGCTCTCTCCAGCCTGTTATAAAGCGTTGCGGCCACTCTTCACTACCCGCAATGGCACCGCGTAAAATAAACTCTAGATCCTTTTTAGAAAACAAAAACTCTTGTGGGATCAAGGTATCTTCTGCAACCGTGATAAGTGCGTTTCGCATTGCCTTGAGCACAATAACCTCTGCTTTAGTCAAAGGCTGCGGTAACGGATCTACATTAACATCACCATTCGCTGCGCTTACCTGATTCAATAAGTCTTCCCCATAACGTTTGATTAATCCCGGATGCAAATCATCAATACCGGTTAATTGGTGTAAGGCTAATGGTTGGCGTCGGGAAATTTCCAAAAGGGAACTGTCCTTTACGATGTGTCCTCGCGGTTTGTTTCTTTCCCGAGCGGTCTTCTCTCTCCAAACACATAATCTTTTTAGACGCTTTAATGCTAGAGAATCAAGCTTCCAAGCACTCTTAAGACGTCTATAGTAGTCATCGCTATTCTTACGCCCTGCCACCATCGCATACACAGCAAGACTCTCTTCTTCAAACCACTCTTCACGACCCTGCTCTTTAAGACTCGCAGTCAGAAGTTCATGAAGCTTATGCAAATAAAATACATCGGCGGCGGCATATTCTAACTGCCTTGCCGTAAGAGGTCTGACTAACCAATCTGAACGTGTTTCTTCTTTATCAAGCTCAACATCGAAAACTTCTTTCACAAGACGTGCATAGCCCATCGAGTAACCAATATTGGCTATACCTGCTGCGATTTGCGTATCAAAAATGGTCGTGGGTGTAATATCGAGCGCGTATTCGAGGACCTCTAAATCTTCCGCGCAGGCATGAAATATTAGCTGCTTATCTGGGCATTCCAAAAGCGCCTTGAGGCCCTCAAAATTTTCGATCCCTAAAACGTCTATTAACCAACAGTCATTGCCATTAGAAATTTGAATTAACGCAATCTTTGGGTGGAAAGTATTAGTTCGAATAAATTCAGTGTCAACTGCCAGTACGGTTGCACTTCCTAAATCATCCAGCATTCCGATGAGCTTTGCGTCTGAATCTATCCAGTGAGCCAATTAAATTTCCTTTCTACTTTGTAATGCAAGATTTAGGGTACCGCCATCGACATATTCAAGCTCACCACCCATGGGCACACCGTAGGCAATGCGCGTTACGGCAACACCCAACGATTTTGCTTTTTCAGCGATAAAATGTGCGGTTGTCTCGCCCTCGACGGTCAGGTTAGTCGCCAGAATTAACTCACTGACTTCTTCGCTACGCAGCCGCTCAATCAACTGGTCGATTCCTAACTGTTCAGGGCCAATACCGTCAATCGGTGAAAGATGCCCTAACAACACAAAGTATTGACCACGAAATCCACCCGCCTGCTCAATGGCATAAAGATCCGCCGGATTTTCTACTACACATATCTGAGTCTCAAGACGAGCGCTATTTGCACAGATAGTACAGCGGCTATGCTCGGTCAGCGTACGACAACGTTCACATCTACCGACCTTTTCAACAGCCTCGGCTATTGTTGTAGCTAGATGAGATGCTCCAGCCTTATCTCTCTCTAATAGCTGAAGCGCCATCCTTTGAGCCGATTTAGCGCCGACGCCCGGCAGACAACGCAACGCATCAATTAATTGGTCAATTAAATTTCCGTACACACACTATCCTCACACACAGATTGATAGTAACTTAAAATGGCATCTTAAAACCGGGCGGTAAGTCCATACCACCGGCCATAGAGCCCATTGCAGATTTTGTTTGAGCGTCGACCTTACGTACCGCATCATTGACCGCGGCAGCCAGTAAGTCTTCTAAGAACTCTTTTTCTTCATTTAGAAGCGATGGATCTAGTACTACTTTACGCACATCGTGCCTGCCAGTCATTACGACTTTGACCATTCCCGCACCAGACTCGCCAGTGACTTCTGTAGCAGCAGCCTGCTCCTGCATTTTGGCCATTTTCTCCTGCATCTGCTGAGCTTGCTTCATTAGGTTGTTAATATCCATACTATCCTCAATCGATTGGTTTAACGGAGCTTTCATCGAGACTTCCTTCGAAAAGCGCCTTAAATCGCACTACAGCGGCATCCGTATTTAAACGATCTACTGCGGCAGCGTGTCGTTCAGCGGTATCCCGAACACTGGCCGCTCTGGGAGTCTCTTGTTGTGTCACTCCTGAATTGATAACCACGCTCAACGTATGGTTAAAGTATTCACTTAATGCCTGACCCAGAGTGTCTTGGTGCGAAAGGTCATATAGGCTATTTTCTTGATTATCGATCACAAAGACTAATTCATCTTGATCACGTCTAGAATACAGACAATGACTAGCAATTTCTCCTAGGGAAGCACCGATATTCAAATGACTTCTTACTTCGATCCAATTGTCGGGTGAAAAATCATTGAGGTTAACCCGCTCAATCGATTTCAAATCATCTAAATTCGACTCTCTCTTTACAGGCGTGGCCTCAGGAGTATTCTCACCTTGCTCTTCTGTTTCTAAGACGGCGCTTAATGCCTCATCCGTCTCAGTCATATCATCCAGACCCTTGTCAATGGCGATGTCTGGTACATCAGGTTGAGTTTCTAGCGGAACTAACGATGTTATGTCGGCGGCGACTGGCTCCAACTCAGTTTCGGAATGCATCGCCGGATCAGACTTTTTTACAGGAGGCTCCACCTCCAAAGGAAGCGGATTACTATTGACAGGCCGGCCGTTGGTTGCTGGACGGAACGCCATTGCTCTGAGCATCACCATTTCGAAGCCCGACCGTTGTTCCGGCGCTAGCGGTAAATCTTTTCGTCCCAGTAAACATATCTGATAAAAAAGCTGCACATCTTCCCGTGATACTGACCTAGCAAGTGTGGCTAGCTCTTTGTAGTGGCTAATGCTCGGATCTAACGCTTCCGGCACCGTTTGTAAAATGGCAATCTGATGCCAAAGCGACAGTACTTCGCCCAGAGCAGCATCATAGTCTGGAGACTGCTCAGCCATCTCTCCTATAGCTCCTAGCAGATCAGGCCCGCTCTGACTGGCCATAGCCTCACAAACGTTAACAACATACCGACGTTCGATTGAACCCAGCATTGACGTCACATCTGCTTCCGTTATTCTTCCACCGCCATGCCCTACTGCTTGGTCGGTTAAGCTCAGTGCATCGCGCATACTACCATCGGCGGCTCGCCCTAAGCACCACAGACCAGCTTCCTCAAAGGGAACCTGCTCTTCGCCAAGAACAAATTTGAGATGCTCGGTAATGCGCTCAGTACTCAGATTCTTGAGATTAAATTGCAGGCATCTTGATAAAACCGTGATGGGTAGCTTTTGTGGGTCGGTTGTAGCAAACAAAAATTTAACGTGTGGGGGCGGTTCTTCCAGAGTCTTGAGTAAAGCGGCGAAACTTGATTTCGATAACATGTGCACTTCATCGATAAGATAAATCTTATAGCGTCCACGAGACGGCGCGTACTGCACATTATCTAAAAGGTCTCGCATATCATCGACACCAGTGCGAGATGCGGCATCTACCTCTATGAGATCAATAAAACGTCCACTATCTATTTCATGACAGCTGGTGCACTCACCGCAAGGCACAGAGGACACTCCTGCTTCACAGTTGAGACATTTAGAAAGGATGCGTCCTATGGTGGTTTTGCCAACTCCACGAGTACCAGTAAACAGGTAGGCATGATGCAGGCGGTCATTGTCTAGCGCGTTGATCAACGCTTGAAGGACATGCTCTTGCCCGGCCATTTCTGAAAAAGATTTAGGACGCCATTTTCGCGCAAGTACTTGGTAGCTCATAACAGTTTCAGTTTTAGAGTGAACGGGTATTATAGGCAGTTACAGGCTAGGCGGAAAGAACTAATGGTGGCGACCCTCAATAGCCACACCTCGGCACACAGCGTAACTACTACCGTTGCTCCCTTCCGGGCCTGGCGGGGTTCACAGCTGGCTGTTGCGAGGGGACCAAAGAGGGCCACCGTCGAAGAGACCGCGCGATTATCCGAGGTTTAGCGATTAAGTGCAACCGGTGATCGGCTTAAATTGATTTTTTGTTGAATCTTATAATGCATTAATTACTACCACTTCCCGAATCAAGCTTTTTAGTCTTCCCATATGTGCCTGGCTTGTCTAAACTGCTTCGTCAATAGAAAATTTTAAACATTAAAAGGGTTTTAAATGACGTTTCTATCCAGTAGCAGTATCACCGAAAAACGGAGATCGGGCCCTGAATCCTTAATCAAGCTATTCTCAATCGTTATGTTGATTAGCCTGACGGGATGTGGTGGCGGTGAAAGTAATGTATCCGCCGGTAACAAGAGTGGAACTCTTTACTGGGGAAATGGAACCGAACCACAAAGTCTAGACCCACAGATTGCCACAGGCGTTCCGGAACATCATATTATCTCGGCCGTTATGGAAGGCCTTGTTTTAAAAGACAGGAAAACACTTGAGCCTCGACCTGGTGTCGCCAAATCATGGGACATTAGTGAAAATGGAAGAGTTTACACTTTTTATCTTCGTGATAACGCACGTTGGTCAAACGGAGATCCACACACTGCACATGACTATGCTTGGTCATGGTGGAGAGCGCTGCAGCCGGCATTGGGAAACCTCTACGCCTACATGCTTTTCCCCATTGAAAATGCTCAGAAGTATTACGAAGGTGACATTTCTAACTTTGATCAAGTTGGTGTTAAAGCACTTGATGATAGAACGTTACAGGTAACCTTAAAGTACCCAACGCCCTATTTCTTGCAACTCCTTGATCATTACAGTTTATTTCCGGTACATCAGGCAACCATTGAAAAATTTGGAGATGCAGATCAACGAGGGACGCGATGGACCTATGAAGGTAACCTTGTTGGAAATGGTCCGTTTCAGTTAGTTGATTGGAAAATCAACAGGCGTATTGTTGTTCAGAGTAATCCGTACTACTGGGATAAAGAAAATGTTTCATTAAAAGAAATCATCTTTATCCCAATTGAAAATATTGTGACTGAAGAGCGTATGTTCCGTGCGGGCCAGTTACACGTGACTAGCAGCCTTCCAGCCGATAAAATTAGTGTCTATCGAGAAGCTAATGATCCTGAACTACGGATCGCGCCATATCTTGGCACTTACTACTATAGACTCAACGTCAGAAAGCCTCAGCTCCAAGATCGTCGGGTTAGGCGCGCTTTGGCGATGACCATTGATCGTCAAAGGTTGGTGGACAACATTACAAAAGGTGGGCAGATCCCCGCTTATGCGATGACACCGCCCGGGACCATGGGATATTTTCCTGAGAGTGACCTCACATTTGATCCTGAGGGTGCCAAGCTATTACTTGCTGAAGCAGGTTACCCGAATGGTAAGGGGTTCCCTCCTACAGAAATTCTATACAACACCAATGAGGGGCATAGAAAAGTTGCGGTGGCGCTCCAAGATATGTGGAAAAAGCATTTAAATATCGATATCCGGCTATTAAATCAGGAATGGAAAGTGTATTTGGATAGCGAGAGCGCTGGCCAATACGAAATCTCTCGGGCTGGCTGGATAGGTGACTATGTCGATCCCAATAATTTCCTTGATTTATTTTTGTGTGGGGGTGGTAATAATCGTACTGGATGGTGCAATGAGGAGTATGACCGCCTGATATTGGACGTAGCTCCATCAATGAAGTCCCATAAGGAAAGGCTTAAAGTGTTCCAAAAAGCGGAGAATATGCTTCTAGATGACATGCCCATTATTCCCATTTATACCTACACCAGTGTTCAGCTTGTTAATTCGTCAGTGAAGAATTACGACCCTAACATTATGAATGCAGCATCTTATAAAGACATTTATTTGCAAACTGACGAAGAGTCATCAGACAAGGAATAACATAATGTATCGATTTGCATTAGGCAGACTACTGCAGGCTATCCCAGTTTTGTTGATGGTGATTACCGTCACATTCTTTTTGGTTCATTCGGCACCGGGAGGCCCTTTCTCCGCAGATAAAGCGGTGCCACCTGAAGTTATAAAGGCTTTGGAAGAACAGTACAACCTTAACCAACCCGTATGGAAGCAGTACTTTAGCTATCTCGGTGATGTCGTTCAGGGGGACTTCGGCCCGTCTTTTAAATATTCTGGCAGAACCGTTAATGAACTTATTGCGGCGGGACTTCCTATCACAGCAGAACTTGCCTTCTATGCAATGCTTGTTGCTCTTATTGTCGGTATAAGTGCCGGCGTCGCGGCCGCTATTCGGCCAAATACTCTCCAAGATTACCTGCCAATGACCGGAGCCATGATCGGTATTTGTATGCCATCATTTTTGCTCGGCCCTCTATTGGTGCTGGTTTTTGGAATATATCTAGATTGGTTGCCGGTATCTGGGTGGGGAGATCTGCCTGGAGACAAAATCCTACCCTCCATCACCTTGGGTACAGGATATGCAGCTTATATAGCCCGGCTCTCCCGGGGTGGAATGCTGGAGGTACTCTCACAGGACTATATAAGAACGGCAAGAGCAAAAGGCTTGAGCGAACGACTGATTATCGTGAAACACGCCCTTCGTGGTGGACTAATACCCGTAGTAGCGTTTTTAGGACCAGCATTCGCAGGGCTGTTGGCTGGGTCATTTGTGGTAGAGACAATATTTCAGATCCCCGGTTTGGGTCGCTTTTATGTGCAAGCGGCATTTAACCGTGATTACACATTGATTCTGGGAATGACCATATTCCTGTCTACACTCATTATTTTATTTAATCTATTGTCAGATATGTTGGCAATCTGGTTAAACCCTAAACTCAGACACGAAATAGAAGGTGCTAAATAATGTCTAATTTAAGCACTGAGAGTTTTGTCATTCAGGAAGATCAAGGTAGCTCACTTTGGCAAGACGCCTGGATCAAGTTGAGCAAGAACCGTCTGGCCCTCTTCGGTCTGGCAGTATTAGTTAGTCTCATTGTAATATCCCTACTGACCCCACTGATAGCACCCTATGGCTATGAGGAACAGAACTTAGATATGGGTGCCACCGCCCCTTCATTGCAACATTGGTTGGGCACTGACATCTTCGGGCGAGATATGCTGACCCGGATTATGTACGGCGGTCGGGTATCCTTGATGGTCGGATTCATCGCTACCGCTGTAGCTCTTGTGATTGGGATACTCTGGGGTGCTATTGCAGGTTTTTATGGGGGTCGCTTAGATGCCATAATGATGCGCATTGTCGATGTTCTTTATGCGCTCCCTTTCATGATTTTCATAATACTTTTAATGGTCGTTTTTGGTCGTAATATTCTGCTGCTGTTCCTAGCCATTGGCGCTGTCGAATGGCTGACCATGGCGCGTATCGTTCGTAGCCAGGTCATGTCCCTCAGAAATCAGGAATTTGTCGAAGCTGCACATTCATTAGGCTTGTCGCAATGGACCATCATTAGACGTCACCTAATTCCAAACACACTGGGTCCTGTGATTGTTTACACCACACTGACTATTCCAAGTGTGATGTTATTAGAAGCGTTTTTAAGCTTCCTTGGTTTAGGCATACAGCCACCAGAGAGCTCGTGGGGACTCCTGATTAACTATGGTGTTGAAACAATGGAAGAATTTCCTTGGCTGCTTATTTTCCCGGGAATTGCTTTGTCCTTGACCCTATTTGCACTTAACTTTTTAGGCGATGGTTTGCGCGATGCCCTCGACCCTAGAACCTCAAAGGATTAAAACAGGACTTATAAAATGGCAATTCTAGAGGTAAGCGGTTTAAAGGTATATTTTCACACACGTAATGGTGTCGTTAAAGCTGTTGACGATGTGTCCTTTTCAGTCGATAGCGGCGAAACACTAGCCATTGTAGGGGAATCAGGATCGGGTAAATCTGTAACTTGTTATAGTTTACTCGACCTGCTGCCAAAGCCACCCGCCAGAATTGAAGGTGGCACTGCCCTATTTAACGGTAGGGATCTATTAACCTGCACGCCGGCAGAAATGAGACAGCACCGTTGTAACGATATTGCCATTATTTTCCAAGACCCTATGACCTCTTTAAATCCTTACTTAACGATTGGCGAACAACTTATTGAACCATTAATTTATCATCCTGATAAAAATAAAATACAAACTCGGACTGACGCCAAAATAGCGGCAATTTCATTGCTTGATGAAGTCGGAATAATCGACTCTCAGACTAGGTTTGACTGTTATCCGCACGAGTTCTCGGGTGGTATGAGACAACGAGTAATGATTGCAATGGCTTTAATCACCGAGCCAAAGCTGCTGATTTGTGACGAGCCTACTACGGCGCTCGATGTGACGATTCAGGCTCAAATCCTCGAGTTAATCAAAAAATTACAAGTAACACGTAATGTCGCTGTCATTTTTATCAGTCATGATCTTGGCGTTGTGGCCGGTATTGCCGATAAGGTCCTTGTCATGTGCAATGGCACGGTTCGTGAGACCGGTGATACGGACAGCATTTTTTACAACACTCAAAATGACTATACCAAAAAGCTCTTGTCTGCGATTCCGGAAGGCGCAAAAACACTCCCTAATAGGGCTAATACCGACGAGACTCTTGTTGAAGTCACTGATTTAAAAACATATTTCAAAAATCAGCTGAATCCCAGTAAAGACGAAGATAAGCGATTTGTCAAAGCTGTAGATGGTATTAGTTTGAGCATAGCTCGCGGTGAAATTCTTGGTCTTGTAGGTGAATCAGGATCAGGTAAGTCGACGTTAGGGCGTACAATACTTCAGTTAGCGCCGACTACAGAAGGGTCAGTTAAATTTTCTGGAGAAGTCCTCACTGGTCTAACCCCAAATCAGCTGGTCCCTTGGCGGCGTAAGATGCAAATGATCTTTCAAGATCCTTATGCCTCACTTAATCCGCGAATGACCGTATTTGAGACGCTGTCTGAACCCCTCCTCTATCATGGACTCGCCAACAAAAACAATATTGCCAGCCACGTACGACAACTAATGGACGATGTGGGGCTTGCACAGAGTCAGTTACGTAAGTATCCACATGAATTTTCTGGCGGTCAGCGGCAACGTATCGCCATTGGACGCGCCATAGCTACCAAACCAGAATTTATCATTGCTGATGAACCCGTATCAGCCTTAGATGTGACCATTCAAGCCCAGATTTTGGACTTAATTCTAAATTTGGTTGAAAAACACAATTTAACAATGATGTTTATCTCTCATGATCTATCCGTCGTACGCTACATCTCTGATCGGGTAGTCATTATGAATAAAGGGGTCATCGTCGAGCAGGGAGACACTGAAGCCCTCTGGGGCAGCCCGCAGCAGGCATATACTAAAGACCTACTGGCAGCAATTCCTCTCGCAGACCCAAAATCAGAACGAGCCCGGATTAGTAACCGGTAATACGTATAGCTCATGGCTCACGGAAATGACAAGGTTCCTTAGAGGCAGACTTACGCATTATGAGTCTTGCGCATCATAATCAGCCTCTTGATTTATCGTTCAGCAGCTAATACCTGTTCCTCTGAGGCCACAATAACCCATAGGATTTTTTGCAAGATATTGCTGATGATAATCCTCAGCATAATAAAACGTTGGGGCCATTTGAATTTCCGAGGTAACCGAACCTAAGCCCAAAACTGTTAGCTTTTTCTGAACATCAATAACGGATGTCTTGGCTTTATCCAGCTGTTCTTGACTACTGCAATAAATCGCAGAGCGATACTGAGTACCGAGGTCGTTACCCTGACGCATACCTTGAGTTGGATCGTGGGACTCCCAGAAAACGGTAAGAAGGTTCTCAAAAGAGGTTAAATTAGAATCGAAGATAACCTGAACAACCTCAGTATGCCCTGTTAAACCTGAGCAAGTCTCTTCGTAAGTAGGGTTAGGCGTATGCCCACCGGCATAACCTACCACCGTGGCATGTATGCCTGGCTGCTCCCAAAATCGCCTCTCGGCTCCCCAGAAGCACCCCATGGCGAAAAAAGCACTGTGCAAATGGCTTTGAAATGGCGGCGTCATAGGCTGACCCGTTATCAAATGATTAGCGACAATGTCGATCGAGGCACTTCTCCCCGCCAAACACTGTTCTTTGCCTGGTAATGCTTTTTTACCAAATAACATCGAAACCATAAATTCCTCACATTTTACTGACTAATTAGACGACGTTAGCACCATTATTATGAATACCAATTCCCTGACTTTGCTTAGTGTCAGCTGACGAATCATCGCCAAGTTTTGCCGCATCATTTCTCTGTGCATCAATACGCTCTAAATAAGCCTGATCAATATCACCTGTAATATATTCTCCATCAAATACCGAGCACTCAAACTGCTTAATACTTAAATTACCTTCAGAGGCCGAAGCAACAAGATCCTCTAGATCCTGGTAGATAAGCCAGTCGGCACCAATCAGCCTACCTACTTCATCGTCGGTGCGGTCATGAGCGATTAATTCAGAGGCTGATGGCATGTCAATGCCATAAACATTGGGATATCTCACTCCGGGTGCTGCCGATGCCATAAACACCTTTTTGGCGCCGGCATCTCTCGCCATTTGAATGATTTCCTGTGAGGTAGTCCCCCGCACAATAGAATCGTCGACTAAAAGAACGTTCTTACCGGCAAATTCAAGTTTTACAGCATTGAGCTTTTGACGAACAGACTTTTTCCGTTGTGTCTGTCCCGGCATAATGAATGTCCGACCAATATACCTATTTTTCATAAAGCCTTCGCGTAGCTTAACGCCAAGCCGTTCTGCTAGTGCTTGAGCGGACACTCTGCTTGTATCGGGAATAGGAATGACCACATCGATCTCAAGATCTGGATTGAGACGAACCATCTTGTCAGCTAACTTTTCACCCATTCTCAGTCTACATTTATAGACGGAGATATCATCAATAAGAGAGTCGGGGCGCGCAAAATAAACATGCTCAAAAATACAGGGCACCAATTGGCGATCGATAGCGCATTGCTGAAGGTGAATATTCCCGGCTTTATCTACAAACAAAGCCTCTCCCGGATCTAGGTCCTTGATTAATTCAAACCCAAGAGAATCTAGTACAACAGACTCAGAAACAACGGCATACTCTGTGCCCTCCTCGGTCTCGCGTTTGCCATAGCATAGTGGACGAATACCGAAGCGATCGCGAAACGCAAATAAGCCATAGTTAGCAATAAGGCCGACAACCGCATAGGCGCCTTTACATCGATTATGCACCCCAGCCACTGCCGCGAAAATATCTTCACTAGTGGGTTCAAGCTTCCCTCTTGCCTGCAGCTCATGTGCAAAAATGTTAAGCAGCACTTCAGAGTCCGAATCCGTATTTAAGTGCCTTAAGTCTTGGCTAAATATCTGATCTCGCAGCTCCTGAGCATTGGTAAGATTGCCATTGTGAGCGATAACAATCCCGTAGGGGGAATTGACATATAACGGCTGCGCTAATGCAGGACCTGAACTGCCGGCTGTGGGATAGCGGACGTGCCCAATCCCCACGTCACCCACTAGGCGCATCATGTGGCTGCGACGAAAAACATCTCGCGCTAGCCCCTCACCTTTGCACTGATGGAGCTCACCTGCTGCTTCTGTGACAATACCTGCAGCATCCTGCCCCCTATGCTGCAGCATGGTTAGTGCATCATAAAGTCGTAAATTAACGTTCGAAGTACCCGAAATACCAACAACACCACACATGATTAAATCCAACCCATAATAAAGTCCGAAAACGCCGCTGCAGCCTCTCTACCCACTTCTTCAAAGGACTGAAAAAGAGGGATAAGTGAGGACGCAGTCCACCAAGAATCCTGATCAACTGGAAGGGCTTTGGGAACTATAATTACCAAAGCCAACACTACCAGCAACCCTCGAAAGACACCAAATACTAGCCCCAACGTCCTGTCAGTGCCGCTTAATCCAGTTGAACTAACTAATTTACCTAATAAAAAATTAACCATTGCCCCGATTAATAATGTTCCTACAAACAATATTCCCCATGCTGCAAGCTGTCTAATTGAGGCTAGCACTATCACATTAGCGAGAAGCTCCGCCACTACCTCTTTAAAGCTCATTGCCACAACAAAGGCCGACAACCAAATAACCAGCGCCATTGCCTCTTTGACAAAGCCACGAATCATGCTGATAACCCCAGACGTCGCCACAATAAAGAAGATGGCAATATCAATCGCCGCTATATCCATGATTTACCTGTATTCGCTATTTGGTGAGACAGGACTACCACTGTCAAAGATTATGGTTCATATAGAAGAACTATAGAATCAGTATCAAACTTGGCATCAACATCCGCTTTTACGATGAGCGCCCTTCGTCTATCTAGCTTTGGCCCTATGTATACTCGGTGGTGATATTCACCTTCAATCTTTACCTTTTCGGTAAAGGCTTTGTGGCCGTCTTCAACCAAGTTTTGCTGTAATTCGAGGGATTTACTCGCGTCAATAAAACTACCTACCTGAATAATCCATGCGTTGGGAAGATTATTAGAATTCAGACCTGACAGCACTCCGTCTAGCTTGGCAGGCTTTGACAGTATCTTATCGAATAAGGGGTTTAGCACCGGCTTTTCGGAAACATTACTAGGTCTTTGAGCTTTATCAAGAGCAACTGGCTGGATTGAAGGCGCTGGAGGAATCTTTGTGGATCTGTCTATCTTTGCAGGATCGGCAAAGTCTATAATCAACGGTAGAACAATCACGCCGAGTAGGCCTAGCACTATAGTTCCAGCGATTCTTTGCTTTAGACCTTCGCTCACATCAACCCTCTTTGGAAATAATCGTTAAAACTGCCGAAACTGTGTGGAACGAACCGAAGACAACGACCTGATCACCAGGGGATGCCAGTTGAACCGCTCGATCAAAAGCCAATTCTACAGACTCAAAGCACACCGCCTCTGCCCCTCTATTGTATACTACTTCGGTAAGGCGTTGAGTCTCCATCGCGCGATGATTGTCAGTTATTTTCCCCAACAGCCAAACATCAACGCTGGGGTGGATCTCAGCAACAATTCCAGCCCAATCTTTGTCATTAAGTACCGACGCAACGGCGTAGGTAGTGCCTTTAATTATAGGGATTTTGGCCGCTAATACTCTCGCGGCTGCGGGGTTATGCGCAACGTCAAGCAGTAGGTCAACACCTTGGAATTTAACCCTTTGTTGACGTCCAGGCAGAGACAAGCATTTTAATGCCTCTAGACAAGTCCTCGCATTAATAACAAATCCCGCGCTCACCAAAGCCTGCAATGCCAGAGAGATATTGACTGGCAGCAAATTTCCATGAGTAATATCGGGTATCAATAAAGTACCAGTATTGGTTTTAAGATTTACCGAGAACTGGCTGCTATCGCCACCGTTATCAATACTAAAATCAGTACCATAATAAAGAGCACTTGCGCCGATAGATCGCACCGTCTCATAAAAGCCATCAGGTAAATCAGTCTCGCCCACCAAAAGAGGCTTGCCTTGTCGGGCAACACCTAGTTTCTCTCTGGCTATGAGTGCCCGAGTATCTCCCAACCAGTCTTGATGATCCAGATCAACACTACTTAGTATGGCTACATCAGCATCAATAATATTAACGGCATCTAAACGCCCTCCAAGTCCAACCTCTAATAGCACAGCATCAAGATCGGCACGCCGAAAAATAACAAGCGCTGCGAGGGCATTAAATTCAAAATAAGTGAGTGATGTTTCTGACCGTACTACTTCGATCAACTCAAACGCGGCGACAAGCTCTTGATCCGAGACAGCAACACCATCGATACGGATTCGTTCGCTATAATGAAGAAAGTGAGGTGAAGTAAAAGCACCTACAGAATAACCGTGCTGCACCAGCAGAGCCTGCATAGTTTCTACGCAAGAGCCTTTTCCATTAGTCCCGGCTACGGTTATATTGACCGGAGTAACCGACCTAGAAGGAGGTATCTCTTGTTTTAGCAACTCCCAAACTAACGAGATCCGCTCTAAACCCAGATCTATCTCACTGGGGTGACGCGCCTCTATCTCTGCCAACCATTCCTCAAGGGAACGCTTAAGCATCGATGGGCTCAGGGATATTTAAAAATTTAGATAATGAACTAGCAACACGATCTCGCATCTCATTTCGCGCAATAATCATGTCAATGTGACCTTTTTCAAGTAAAAACTCACTTCGCTGAAACCCTTTCGGTAATTTTTGTCGTACGGTTTGTTCGATGATGTTAGGTCCAGCAAAACCAGCTCTAGCACCGGGTTCCGCTATATTGAGATCTCCAAGCATCGCAAGGCTTGCCGAAACCCCACCATAAACAGGGTCAGTCATAATGGAAACATAAGGAACACCAGCAAGTCTCAGTCGCTCTAGGACAGCACTGGTTTTAGCCATCTGCATCAAAGAAATTAGCGCTTCTTGCATACGTGCGCCACCGGTGGCTGAGAAGCATATTAACGGCTTGCGCTGTTCCAAAGCTAACTGAGCAGCACGAGTAAACTTCTCACCAACAGCATAACCCATTGAGCCACCATTAAAGGCAAACTCAAAGGCACAGACAACTACCGGTATATCTTTAAGAGTTCCCGCGACAGCCACAAGAGCATCCTTCTCTCCCGTCTTTTTCTGCGCATCTAAAATACGGTCTTTGTATTTTTTAACATCTTTAAATTTTAATCTATCGATAGCCTCTAGTTCAGGCTCTATTTCTTGCAATTCTTTTTTGTCGAGAAAAATGTCGATACGCCTTCGGGCACCAATACGCATGTGATGTTCGCACTTGGGACACACGTCTAAATTACGCTCTAATTCAGGTCGATACAGAGGTGAAGCGCACTTCGGACATTTCTTCCATAGTCCTTCAGGCACAGAGTTAGCGCGCTCTGTTTTAGTTGCAGCAGGCCCCTTAGGCCTTATGCGGTTAAGCCAGTTCATACAACTCCTTTTAACTAGAGCTAAAAAAGCTCTAGTGTTAACCTATCGACGAATATTCAGCATTCTAACATGACATTCAGAAGTCCAGAACCCAGAAGAATAAATTATTTCTGCCATCAAATACGCACAGCTACCATCAATTGATTAACATTTTGGCGGTACTGTACTTTAAGAACTCACGGTCTAACACGCGGCTTTTGCATTATTAATAAACGCCTGTACCTTTTGGCGATCTTTAATACCCACAGAAGATTCAACCCCGCCACTGACATCAACCATATCAGGCGCAACAGTACGGACAGCCAAAGCCACATTTTCAGGCTTTAGCCCACCGGCGAGGATAAGCCTAAAGTCTCTCACTTTGGGAAGCCGATGCCAATCAAACTGCTCGCCGGTTCCACCGTATTGATCTGCATGCCATGCGTCAAATAAAAACCCGCCCGATGGGCCATAGCGGCTAGTTTCATCTGTAATATCAAGACTTTCATGCATCCTTATGGCACGGATATACGGATAGTCAAATTGATCACAAAACTCGGGTGTTTCATCCCCGTGGAATTGAATAAGATCTGGCTGTAGTGTTGCTATCACACGATAAATAAACTGGGGTTCAGCATTCACAACTAATGCAATACATAGCATCGTCCCTGAAATAGCATGCTTAATTTCAACTGCACGCTCAAGATCAATATATCTTGAACTATTCTCATACAGGACAACACCAATCGCGTCAGCGCCAGCTTCTTCAATCATCTGTACTTGCGGCACACTTGTGATTCCACATATTTTGACTGCGACCGACATGTCTAGACACCTCCAGCAAGATTATTATTCAAAAAGACTGGGCCTCTCGGAGACGTGGGCAGATTGTGCAATTCGGGATAGCGCACATCTACCAAATAAAGACCACACGGAGACGCTGTAGGCGCACTTTTTCGCCTATCTCGACCTTTTAGAAGCTCACCAATCCAAGCTGGCTCCTGACGCTGCAAACCAATCTCAATAAGTGACCCCACGATGTTTCTTACCATGTGCAATACAAATGCATTGGCTGTTACCTCGAAGACTACCAGTTGCCCCGATTCATAAACTTGTGCCGACTCGACATTTCTAGACGGTGACAGCGACTGGCAACCCGAACCACGGAAAGCAGAGAAATCCTGTTCTCCGAGTAGATGTTCGCACGCCCTATCCATTGCTTGAACATTGAGAGTATTCTTTACCCAGGTTATGCCATTGGACAGTATCGCAGGACGAGTTTTCTGAGCGGCAATAACATATCGGTAGGTCCGTGCAGTTGCGCTAAAACGCGCATGAAAATCCTGAGTTACCCTATCGGCCCACATTAACGACACGGAGTCCGGTAGCTGACCATTTGCGCCCATCACCCAATTTCGGCCGGTACGAATTGCTTTTGTATCAAAATGAACAACCTGATGACTTGCATGAACTCCGGTGTCAGTGCGCCCAGCACACCCAACAATTAATGGCTCATTCGCCACATAAGAAAGCGCTGACTCGATGACTGATTGTACAGAGGGGCTATGTTTTTGTTTTTGAAAGCCGCAAAAGTCACCGCCATCATAACTAACTATTGCCGCGTAGCGAGAGATATCAGCAGGCAGGCTCTGCTCGCTGGGAATACGACAATTTGGTACATAAGTCCACTCTGACTGTTGCACGGTAAAACCTTTTATAGTGGAGATTAATTTACCAAATGCTAACGAGAGGCATCGGAATTGAGTTTGTCTAACACGACCGTAGCGCGTCTTTTTCCTTCTTTATTTGACTCGCTAATGATCTCCTCAAGAATCTCTCGAGCACCAGAAATATCACCAAGATCAGCATAGGTCTCAGCAAGATCCAATTTCACATCCACGGGATCAATATTTTCTGTCATATCTAGATAATCAAGATTGGCAACACTCTCAGGATCAAGCTCTTCATCAAAGCTGATGTTGTCAATAATGCTAGTAGATCTTTGAATATCTCCATCAGTCTCGTATTCACGAGCAAACACGTCCTTCGGCTGCGGGTAACTCTCATCAAAAATATCGTCACCTGAAGACGCTTGCGTTGGTATTATTGTTCCATCATCTAAGTCAGCATCTTCAATAGCTTCAGCCTCTTGCCGAGACACGGCAATACTTTCACCCATCCCACTTGTCCGTTTAATAGCAAAATAGACAAACAGGCTGATCATGACCACTAATGACCCGATCAAAGTAATTAACTGCGTGGTATTTAACTGGCCCGTTAAATAGCCACTCTTAGCCTCCAATAACGCTTCCGCAACAGCATTATTCTCTTCAATCTTTTGCAATCGTATGCTGCCTTGTAAATTACTAATTTCGCTATTTAGCGATATTATTATTTTGCGCAGATCAGAAATCTCAGCCTGTGCATTAGCCGCAGTCTGTTGCGCATTCACCAGGGCCTCATCAATGGAACGTGCCGTGTCGATTTGCTCGACGAATATCGGCTCTACAACAGATAGTAAAGCAACATCCAAGAGATTCTCAGTAACCTCTGCCTCAACAACAGGAGGAACGACAGGAGCAACGACATTTTGACCTGGAATCTTATCTACTGAACCATTGACTACGAGACTGTCTGTAACCTCAAAGTAGGGAATTTCTTGATTTGAGTAACCTAAATCCAACGACTCTAGGGACGCCGCTCCCTCCGACCCATCATCAATTACAGTGATATTTAAGGCTTCATTGTAAACGTCGAGACCTAATTGATCCGCAACAACAAATCCACTTTGACCTTCAATATGACTATCACTGGGTCTAAATAGATAAGAACCGACAATGACCTTGCTTGGATCGCCCCCTAAAAAAGCGCTTGGGTTAGCACTAAACATTCCATCCATGGCTTGCCAGACAGACAAGTCTTCCGAGCTTAACCTGCTGGCAATACTCCATAAAGTGTCACCTAAAATAACCTTATAGGGCAAAGTACTACTCGTGAATTCAACAATTTGAGCGACGGCTGCCGCGCTTTCGGCTAAAAACAGTAAAGTTACTCTAACTAATACCGATTTATCAGACCAAGCAACATTAACAAAGAAATCGAGCTCAGGTCGCTGAACAATCTCTTCGCTAGCGATAATAAGCAGATTATTTGCGCCTACATCATCGTCGGCAAATTTAAATGACAAACTATTTAAATAGAGATCATCTTCAGAGCTAGTATTGCCAAGATTATCGCCGCGATAGAGATCGGCTGTGAAAGAATTACTATCGATAGCATGATCAACGATCTGTATCGTTGCTCGCAATGGTTGCCCAAGCGCAGAGTCTAGCTCTATCTCACCGAGATTCAGTGCTAAAGAATACGCAGACCAGAGCGAGCAATTTGTTAACAGTAAAAACGCCGTTAATAACTTGAAAATTTGCAAAAACATAGATTGCTCTTTCCTATGACACACAACATTGGTAAACCTAATAATAACAAACTATCAGGCGAATAATCTATGTCCAATCTCCCATCACTGGATGTCATTTGAGAAAACCAAGGATTACTGGAAGTAGTGATTATCAGTTACTACTCAGTGACGATTATTTTTAGCATTCTGCGCAGTGGTTCCGCTGCTCCCCATAATAACTGGTCGCCCACCGTAAACGCCGAAAGGTAATGAGGCCCCATATTCATCTTTCGCAGACGTCCCACGGGAACACTCAAGGTTCCATTTACCGCCGCTGGCGTGAGTGTTGACAGTGAAACGTCTCTATCATTGGATACGACATTAACCCAATCGTTAGCGTCACTTAGCATAGTATGAATCTCGTCCAGAGGAACATCTTCAGTGAGTTTTATAGTGAGTGCCTGACTATGACAGCGCATTGAACCAATCCGCACACACAGCCCATCAAGTGGAATTGGGTTAAGCTCACGATTAAGAATTTTGTTAGTCTCAACCTGATTTTTCCACTCTTCCTTGCTCTGACCGTTATCTAATTGAACATCAATATAAGGCAGCAAGCTTCCAGCCAACGGGTACTGCCAGTTATCAACAGGTAGCTTCTCTCCTCTCAGAGTATCTGAGACCGTACGATCAATCTCTAGAATCGCTGATGCTGGATCTGCTATTAGATGACTCACAGACCCTTCGATAGCACCCATCTGATGAATGAGTTCACGCATGTTCTTTGCGCCTGCCCCTGAGGCAGCTTGATAGGTCATAGACGTAGCCCACTCTACGAGCCCTTCCTTAAAGAGTCCACCAAGACCCATCAACATTAAACTGACGGTACAATTTCCGCCTACAAAGTCCTTGATACCCTTGGTTAGACCCTGATCGATAACCGTCCTATTAATGGGATCTAAAACAATGATCGAGTCATGTTTGGTTCGCAGCGTTGACGCTGCATCAATCCAGTAGCCTTTCCAACCTTTGTTTCGTAATTCAGGATATACCTTGTTGGTATAGTCCCCTCCCTGACAAGTTAGGATAATGTCCATCTTACTTAATGCATCGATATCAAATGCGTCTTGCAACACGGATGAAGATCCATTCACAATGGGTGCAGCGCTCCCAGCTTGAGACGTCGTAAAAAATATTGGTTCTATATACTCAAAGTCATTCTCTTCCCGCATTCGCTCCATCAGCACTGAGCCAACCATTCCCCGCCATCCCACCAGACCTGTCTTTTTCATGTCTTTGCCTATCCTCACATTACGTAGTACTTTTGCTTTAATCGAGTGCCGCTAAGCGAGTATCGCAGCGACCACTGCGTCACCCATCTCAACGGTGCCAACGCGTGTCATTCCTGCTGTATAAATATCACCAGTTCGCAGGCCTTGATCCAACACTTCACTCACTCCATGGTCTATAGCATCGGCCGCATCAATCGCGTTTAGTGAATAACGAAGCATCATCGCAACCGACAAAATGGTTGCTAAGGGGTTAGCCACCCCTTGCCCAGCAATATCTGGGGCTGAACCATGACATGGCTCATACATTCCACCACCGTCTTTGTTCAGCGACGCTGATGGCAACATCCCAATAGAACCCGTCAACATGGCTGCCGTATCAGACAAAATATCACCAAACATATTGCCAGTAACCACCACATCAAACTGCTTAGGTTCTTTTACTAACTGCATAGCTGCGTTGTCAACGTACATGTGACTCAGCTCCACTTCTGGGTAGTCAGCGGCCATCGCAGTGATCACCTCTCGCCACAAAATGGTCGCTTCCAAAACATTCGATTTATCCACTGAACAGAGTCGCTTGCCCCGAACCATAGCAGCTTCGAAAGCCATACGACCAATACGACGAATCTCAGATTCGTTGTATTTATAGGTGTTGTAACCCTCACGCTCGCCATTATCTAGGGTACGAATACCGCGCGGCTCACCAAAGTAAATACCTCCCACTAACTCGCGCACAATTAGAATATCTAAACCGGAGACGAACTCTGGTTTCAGAGAGGAAGCATGAGCCAATTGTGGATACATAATTGCCGGACGGAGGTTACCAAACAACTCAAGCTCAGAGCGAATAGTTAACAAGCCCTTTTCTGGGCGCAAATGACGTTCAACATCATCCCATTGAGGACCTCCTACAGCGCCTAGCAAGATCGCATCACAAGCCCGAGCTTTATCCAAAGTCTCTTGAGGGCATGGATGACCTTGGGCATCGAGCGCTGCACCACCTAAATTTGCGTAGTCTAACTCGACCCCCAAACCAAACTTACTGCTCACTGTGTCAAGCACCTTTACTGCCTCAGCAATAATCTCCGGACCAATATTGTCCCCGGGTATCACCAACACTTTTCTCGTACTATTCATCACTATTTAATTACTCCAAATACCCAAGGATGCTGGGCTGCTCGATTAGCCTCGTAGCGTTTAATGGCGGCCGCTTCTTTTAACGTCAAACCAATCTCGTCCAATCCATTCAGCAAACATTCTTTGCGAAACCCATCTAATGTGAAGCTAAAAACATTTCCAGAATCCGTGCTTACCGTCTGCGCACGCAAATCGACGGACAACTGATAGCCCTCTTGTACATCTAATTCGTCAAACAAAGTATCGACCTGAGCCTCAGTCAAAATGACTGGCAGCAAGCCATTTTTGAAACAGTTGTTATAAAATATATCTGCGTAGCTAGGCGCAATTACAACATTAAATCCGTAGTCCTCCAGAGCCCAAGGAGCGTGCTCTCTGCTCGAACCACAGCCAAAATTCTTTCTGGCTAACAATACAGAAGCACCCTTGTATCTAGCGTGATTTAAGGGGAAATCATGGTTAATAGGTCGATTAGAGCAATCTTTCCCCGGAAGGCCCTCATCCAAATAACGCAGTTCATCAAATAAATTAGGTCCGAACCCACTCCGCTTAATAGATTTTAAGAACTGTTTAGGGATTATCATGTCGGTATCAACATTGGCACGGTCCATTGGGCCGACCAGCCCACGATGTTCAGTAAATGCCTTCATTAGTTTGCTCCTGAAAAAGTACGCACGTCAGTAATATGGCCGGCGATAGCTGCGGCAGCTGCCATAGCTGGACTCATCAAGTGAGTACGCCCACCACTTCCCTGGCGACCTTCAAAGTTTCTATTACTGGTTGACGCACAGTGCTCACCCGCACCCAGTTTATCGGCATTCATAGCCAAGCACATCGAACAGCCTGGCTCTCGCCAGTCCATACCCGCGTCAATAAATATCTTGTCTAGCCCTTCAGCTTCAGCCTGAGCTTTGACCATTTGAGAACCCGGAACCACTAATACCTGCTTAACCGTCGCGGCAACCTGCCTACCCTTTGCAATTGTCGCTGCCGCACGCATATCTTCAATCCGTGAATTTGTGCAAGAACCAATGAATACCCGATCAACAGCAATCGACTCAATAGCTTGGCCGCCCTGAAGACCCATATACTCTAAAGCTCGCTCTAGGCCCTTACGCTTTTCCTCGTTAGGTTGCTGGTCCAATGTTGGAACAAACGATGTCACGGCTCCCACCATCTCAGGGGAAGTACCCCATGTGACCTGTGGAGCAATCGATTCTGCCGCCAAGTCAACCTCGATGTCGAAGACTGCGTTGACGTCACTCACTAGCGTTTCCCAATAAACTACTGCTTGATCGAACATTTTATCCTGAGGGACAAACTGCCTACCCCTACAGTAATCGATGGTTTTATCATCCACCGCTACCATACCTACACGCGCGCCCGCCTCAATCGCCATATTGCAGACTGTCATTCGGCCTTCAATGGACATTCCGCGAAAGACAGAGCCTGCAAACTCAATGGCATGTTCATTACCTCCGGCAGTTCCTATTTTACCAATGATTGCCAGTACCACATCTTTTGGTGTCACGCCGGCACCCAAAGTGCCATTGACCGTAACACGCATATTTTTCATTTTCTTAGTCACCAGGCACTGAGTAGCTAGAACGTGCTCAACCTCAGATGTACCGATGCCGTGTGCCAAGCAGGCTAATGCACCATGCGTCGCGGTATGTGAGTCACCGCACACCACCGTCATTCCGGGCATGGTAACGCCTAACTCAGGCCCCATCACATGCACAATACCCTGACCCATTTCATTGATCTTAAACTCTTTAATCCCGTAAAGATCACAGTTGTCATCTAGGGTTTGTACCTGTATTCGAGATACCTCATCGACCATACCGGCTACGCCAGCATCACGCTCAACTTTGTCGGTTGAAATATTATGATCAGGTGTAGCTATATTAGTATCTAAGCGCCAAGGCAAACGTCCGGCTAATCGGAGCCCCTCAAATGCCTGAGGCGAGGTGACCTCGTGAAGCACATGGCGATCAATATAGAGCAGAGAGGATCCATCAACATTTTCTTTGACGAGATGCATATCCCATAATTTGTCATAAAGTGTTTTATCAGTCATTCCAGTCACCTTTTTATTATTAAATTAGTATACCTTTGCTTTAAGATGAAATAAATTCATAATATGAATGAATAAGATTCCATTTTGGAATTCAAATCAACGGTGGTAACGATGGATAACCAAAATTTAAGTGCGTTTATCAATGTCGCAGAAACTAATTCGTTTTCAGAAGCGGCATTCCTGCTTGATGTCACACAATCCACCATTAGTAAGCGCATCGCTCTACTTGAGTCAAAGATTGGTAAAAGACTGTTTGACCGAATTGCACGACAAGTCACTCTAACCGAAGCAGGAACTGAGTTGCTCCCAAGAGCAAGACTCATCATCAAGGAGTATGAGTCTGCACTTCAAGCCATTAATGATCTATCTGGCAAGACGTCGGGAGTCCTCAGATTAGCAATAAGTCACCACCTTGGTCTTCATCGACTACCCCCGCTGTTAAAGATCTATGCTCAACAACACACTGATGTCAGTTTAGACATTGAGTTCATGGATTCGGAAAAGGCTTATGAGCAGGTACTTAATGGGCATTCCGAAATAGCGATTATCACCTTGGCACTTGAGTACCACCCAAATATCGTCAGCCAAAAAGTTTGGAACGACCCACTACACTTTATTTGTGCCCAAGATCACCCTCTTGCCAGTCTAACATCGCCGAAGTTAGCCGATATCGCAAACTTCCCAGTGATATTGCCTGGGCTAAATACTTACACGGGACGCATCGTACAAAAATTATTTCAAAGCGAAAACATACCGCTCAAATCAACCATGTCAACGAATTATCTTGAAACCATCAGCACGATGGTAGAAGTCGGCTTGGGCTGGAGCGTTCTACCCGAGACACTCGCCAAGGAGCTCCACGTAATGCCTTTTAAGCACGCAGCAATGCACAGAGAGCTAGGTTATATTTGCCACACCAAACGAACGCTTTCCAATGCAGCTAAAGCATTTATTCAACTGCTTAATGACGAAGCAGCAAGAAGATAAAAATATTAAATGGGCTTTAGACCGCTATCGACCTGCATGTTTTGAGCCCGATGCCGTAAATAATGATCCATCAGTGTAAGTGCAAGCATTGCCTCAGCTATAGGAACAGCTCTAATGCCTACGCAAGGATCATGACGACCATTGGTGACGACCTCAACGGGCTTACCAAACTTGTCGATAGACCGACCTGGAATACGAATACTTGACGTTGGCTTTAATGCCAGATGAGCAACAATTGATTGTCCCGAGGAAATGCCCCCAAGGACACCACCAGCATGATTAGATAAAAAACCGCCCGGTGTTAACTCATCTCTATGTTCTGAGCCTTTTTGCGTTACCGAATCAAAACCTGCGCCCAATTCAACACCCTTTACCGCATTAATACTCATTAAACCATGCGCAATTTCCGCATCCAACCGATCAAAAACCGGCTCGCCTAAACCTACCGGCACCCCTTCAGCAACCACGGTCACCTTGGCACCAATGGAGTTCCCTTCTTTAAGCAGAGCCTGCATAAACGTCTCCAGTTCGGGTACCTTATCTGGGTCAGGGAAGAAAAAGGGATTATTTTCAATTTCAGTTTTAACAAACTGTTGAGGCGCAATCGAGCCTAACTGAGAGACATACCCGTAAATTTCAATCCCAGCGGTCTGCTTTAAATATTTCTTAGCGATCGCTCCAGCAGCCACGCGCATTGCTGTTTCACGTGCGGAACTGCGTCCGCCACCACGATAATCTCGATCGCCATACTTTTGATGATAGGTATAGTCCGCATGAGCAGGCCTAAACAAATCCTTGATCTTGGTATAATCCTTAGATTTCTGATCTTGATTTTCGATCATCATTCCAATGGATGCGCCTGTTGTCTTACCCTCAAATACACCAGATAATATAGTGACTTCATCATCCTCCCTCCGCTGAGTGGTGTAGCGAGACTGACCCGGCTTTCGCCGATTCAAATCGGGCTGTAAATCAGTTGCCGAGATCTCAATTCCTGGAGGGCATCCATCGACGACACAGCCTATAGCAGGACCGTGACTTTCCCCAAAACTAGTGACTGTAAACAGTTTTCCAATTGAGTTTCCCGACATATTTTTAAGTTACCATTCCGTTAAATACCAGTTCTACTTGCACCTGATTATACGCGTTTCAACTAAATAAATCCCGATGTTCGATAAGTTGCTCGCGAGTCAACATGAATACCCCTCCATCACCCTCTTCGAACTCAAACCAAAGAAAAGGGACCAATGGAAAGGCCTCTTCCAGCGCCACCGAAGAATTGCCAACCTCAACAATTAAAAGACCTTTCTCCATCAAGTAACCCGATGCCTCCTTTAAAAGCCGCCGCGTAAAATCCAAACCATCAAAACCAGACGCTAAAGCTAGCGTAGGCTCATGATGAAATTCTTCTGGCATCTGCGACAAGTCATCGGTATCCACATAAGGAGGATTACTGACGATTAAGTCAAAGCGATGACCTGACAAACCGCTAAATAAATCGGACTGAATTGTACTAACTCGCTTACCTAATTCATGATTTTGAATATTGATATCGGCAACATCTAGAGCATCACCAGAAATATCGCTAAGTATGACCACTGCCTCTTGAAAACCATAGGCACAACTAATACCTATACATCCGCCACCAGTGCATAGATCAAGAATGCGGGAAGGCTCGACGAACAGCCATGGCTCAAAGTAGCTCATGATTAACTGGGCAATCGGAGATCGAGGTATTAGTACACGAGAATCTACCATAAATGGCAACCCACAGAACCATGCTTGCCCGGTCAAATAGGGCGCAGGAAGTCGCTCTGAGACCCGACGTTCGAAAAGGCACTTAGCCTTTGTTATTTGAGATTCAGTGAGTGTTTTATCTAGTACTGAGCTATCCGCATTGGGCGGCCAATTTAATACAAATGATAATAAACACACCGCCTCATCCCATGCACTATCTGTTCCATGACCGAAATAGATTTCGCTACTCGAGAACAAGCTTTCACCGAACAAAAGAAGATCTCTTACAGTCAATCCAGTGGTGCCTTTAGACGAGTCTTGCCCAGACACTGCCAAGGAATTAGTATTTTCAGTCATGTTACCTCCGTCAGCCAGATATTTTACATGTGATCGGTGCTTTGGTGTTTATTTTGATACAATTACAGTGCAATAACGTATACACAAAAACTTTAAAGTTGGAATCTATCGATGAACAAGCATTTTGAAAAGATTATTCAAAGCACCGGCGAAGATTTATCGCGACCTGGATTGCTTGATACCCCTGCCCGAGCGGCAAAAGCGTTTGCATACCTCACCAGTGGTTACGACATGGATTTAGATCAGGTGATCAATAATGCTTTGTTTCCCTCTGAATCAGATGAAATGGTCATGGTCAAAGATATTGAGCTGTACTCTCTATGCGAGCATCACATGTTACCGTTCATTGGTAAGTGCCATGTGGCCTATATCCCCACGGGAAAAGTACTAGGATTGTCAAAGGTAGCCAGAGTAGTCGATATGTTTTCTCGCCGCTTGCAAATCCAAGAAACATTGGCACAACAAATCGCATCGACCATTCAGCAGGTCACTCAAGCACAAGGCGTTGGAGTGATTATCGAAGCAAAACACATGTGTATGATGATGCGCGGCGTTGAAAAACAGAATTCTTCGATGAAGACTTCTGCCATGCTAGGCAGTTTTAGAACAAGTCAAGCTACGCGAACTGAGTTTTTCTCGCTCTTGGGTAACCACTAACGATCGGCTTCTACTGCACGCACAAAAAAGCCCGGCACATGCCGGGCTTTTTTAATGATATCCCGAACTACATCAAAAAATGTTGAACTTTTTCTGCGACCATCTCAGCCTGATCCTCAAGGTGAAGGTGGTGAGATCCCGGTATCTTTGTAATCTCCATTTGAGGTATCCAGGCAAACAATTCACTCTGCTGCTTATCGGGAGAAAATGCGCTATTCTTGGCTTGAATCAATAACACTCTGGCCAAAATAGCGGTAAAAAAGCTCTCTAAATTATCCTGAGAAAACTTAACATATGAAGCGGCCTTCAAACGCTGGTCACTCGCCCAGTAAAAGCCTCTTGGACTCTCAGCAACACCTCGATTTGCAAGTATGGTCGCGGCCTCGAGCTGCAAAGGGACGAATCCATTGACTCGAGCTTGGATGGCACGGTCAAAGTCTTGAAAGAATGTTGGCGAAGATGCGGCGAAACGGCGATTTTCACGGATAGCTTTCATCACTTGCTTGGCAGCGTTATCGGCCGACTGCGGCATTGGCACATAGCCATCAATAAGAACTGCATGGGATATCCTCTCAGGGAAAGTACCGGCTATAAGCCCGGAGATTATTGCACCCCGAGAGTGGCCCAGAAGAGCAAAGCGGTCCCACCCCATCTGATCTGCCACCGACATGACTTCGCCAATATCGATCCAAATATCGTAACTCGAATCTATTGATCGATGGCTACTTCTGCCATGTCCCGCCAAATCTATCGCTATAACATGAATATTTTCCATAAAAGGTAACATACGATCAAACGTTGCGGCGTTATCTAACCAACCATGAAGCGCGATCACGGGTGTGGAACCGGACCGACCCCACTCTTTTGCTGTCAATGTAAGGCCGTTGACATCAAACGTCCGTTCTCTAATAAATTCAATGGTCATCGTGTATCCAGTTTAGTTGCCCTTCCTCTTTATAGGTAGGATCGTGGGGAGTAATGGACTAAAGTCAGAACCTTAATAATGACATCACTCTGGGGGTAAATGACTAAAATAACCGCACTAATATCATCATTAGACATGCGTGCTAAATTACGTTATCTACGTTAAATGTTCGTAAAGCTCCTAGTCACAACTTATCTCCGAGCAGCATTAAATCATCAAATTAATTAATTTCAAGATTATTTTTTATAAACCGAGGTGTCGGAGCTATCACAGCACCGAAGATACATACATTTCACTAGGATACAAATTGATTGCTCACTATTAGAGAACTCAAAAATATGGGGCTCCAGAGGTGCATGAGAAGCCCGATAAACTGGCTTGATCAAAAGACTAACGAGAAGTCCTGATCCAGCTATCTCCCATTACGTGGCTAGGCTAAGAGGCCTTATTATTGCTATCCGGATTCGACCCATCAGTGTCTTCACTCACCACAAAAGAGGGAATACTGCTGTCATCCGCACTAGCTACATCTGTGTCTACAATTTCACTACCACCGGTCTGAGCTTTTCGTGAAGAGTAGCCCTCAGACGAGTCCACTTGTGGCCACTCATCAAACGGAAATGGTTTTGCGTCCGTGTTGAAGGTTAAAAACAATATACCCTGATAGATCCACTTGGCCAAACCTTGTCCCAAATTACGCAGGTTATCGTTGTCGTTTCCCGTAATTAAGACCATTAAAAACTGTCCTAACACCACAATGCCAAGCACCATTCTGCCAACAGCTATAAGTAGCCCGAAAAACAACATATAAGCTAACCTAACCCAGGTACTCGAGCTCTTTACATGTATTCCATTATCCGTCATTTGATTTCACCATAAAGTCCACATCCATATTTTGCTCAGAGAGCATCATCGTACTCAACGACTCTTTGATCGGTCGTTGTTCAAATAATGTAGCATATAAAGCAGACGCCAATGGCATATAAATACCAAGCTGATCCGCCTTCTCTTTCACCAACTTGGTAGTATTAACACCCTCGGCAATCTGCCCAACTTCAGTAATTGCCTCCTCCAATGTATTTCCCTGACCCAACAACGCGCCCACTCTGAAGTTTCTACTAAGTGGTGATGTACAGGTGACATAGAGATCACCGATGCCACCAAGCCCTAGAAACGTCATTGGATTAGCGCCCAGCTCTCTAGCAAATCTACTCATTTCAGCCAAACTTCTTGTCAAAACAACGGCCTTAGTGTTTTGCCCTCCGCCAATAGCGTCAGTAATTCCAGATACAATCGCATAAATATTTTTTAATGCACCCGCTAACTCGACGCCAAAACGATCATGGTTTATGTATACACGAAAATAAGAAGACGCGAGTAAACTCTGAACTTGAGCACAGAAGTCATCATTGTCACTGGCAACGACCGTCGCTGTTATTTGAAAATTAGCGATTTCTTTGGCTAAATTTGGACCACTAATAAGTCCTACTTGATTATCAGGAAGCTCTTCACGCAGAACTTCGGTCGGTAACAAAAAGGTATCGTTCTCGATCCCTTTAGCTGTACTTATTACCCAAGCAGTCTTCGGGATCCACTGATTGATTCGTTTTGCAAGTGACCTAAATGCGCCGCTTGGTACCGCGACAAACACACTCTTACTATTCATAACGGACGCTTCTAAATCGGTACTCACTAGGATGCTAGGATGTAACTTATACCCTGGCAGATAGGCTGCGTTTTCACCTGAGGATATGATTTCACTAGCCACCGACTCACTGCGGAGCCATAACGTCACTGGGTAGCCATTATTGGCAGCCATATTCGCAATGACTGTGCCGAAGCTGCCACCACCAAGCACTGTAACCTTATGTTTTTTAGAATCTGTCACACTTACCTCTAATCAAAATTATGCCTAAGCTTCATTATAGATACTGCGTCCAATCCTGTCAGTGCTAATAGTCTAAGCGCTGGCCTAAGCGCCTAGACTATTAGCCAACATCCTTAGCCAAACATAATTTTATTAAGTTCTTGGACGAACTTAGCCGGATTCTCCAATGGGCGACCTGCAGACAAGGCTGCTTGATCAAAGAGCACGCCCGCCAGTCTAGCTGCAGCCTCATCATCACTCTCGGCACTTAACCTAGATAACAATGGATGCGCCATATTAACCTCTAGTATTGGCTTTGATTCTGGCACAGGCTGCCCTGCTGCCTCCATAATCTTGCGCATCTGCTCCCCCATATCATTATCACCTACGACTAAACACGCCGGTGACTCTGTTAACCGATTGGTCACGCGTACTTCCTGTACTCTATCTGCAAGTAACGAACTTATACGTGTCACAATCTCCCCATGTTTATCATTATCGGCCGCAGACTCTTTATCCACATCAGAGTCAGCGGTCTGCCCAGCGATTTTACTCAAATCCAACTCGCCTCGAGCCACATCTTGGAAAGACTTACCATCAAACTCTGTTAGATAGCCCATCATCCATTCGTCAACGCGATCTGACATCAATAACACCTCAACGTCATGCTTGCGGAACACTTCCAAATAGGGACTATCGTTAATCACTGAATAACTGTCACCGGTGACGTAGTAAATCTTGTCCTGACCTTCTTTCATCCGCTCAATATAGTTAGCCAAACTTACTTTGGGTACAGCACCTTCAACTGAAGAGCTGGCAAAGCGAAATAGTTTTGCTATTTTCTCACGATTAGTATGGTCTTCACTTGGTCCTTCTTTTAAAACAGCACCAAATTGGGACCAAAAGGTAGCATACTTCTCTGGTTCACTAGTCGCCATCTTGCCAAGCATATCTAAGGTTCGCTTAGTTAATGCAGCTCGAATACTGTCGACCATAGGCGTTTTCTGTAAAATTTCTCGGGACACATTCAACGGGAGATCGGCGCTGTCCAGAACACCTTTCACGAAACGCAAATACATCGGCATAAACTGCTCTGCGTCATCCATAATAAACGTACGTTTTATATATAACTTGATGCCTCTCACCGCTTCTCGCTGATACAAATCCATCGGTGCCATACCAGGAATGTATAGCAAGCTAGTGTACTCTTGCTTTCCTTCTACCCGGTTATGGCTCCACGCGAGTGGTTCTGCAAAGTCGCTAGAAACATGGCGATAGAATTCCTTATAATCATCATCGCTAACCTCGCTTCTTGATCTTGTCCACAGCGCTTTCGCATCATTGACTGCCTGCCACTCAGGGGCAGTGATCACCGTCTCATCCGCCTCAGCATCCTGCTCATTACCCGGCATAGGAGGCATTTCTTGCTTCAACATTTCTACAGGTATTGCAATATGGTCAGAATACTTCTTCACAATGCTGCGCAGACGCCAGTCATTACCGAACTCAGATTCATCAGCTTTTAAGTGCATAGTAATGGTTGTGCCGCGTTCTGCTCGCTCTATGGCTTCTATTTGATAGTCAGCCTCGCCACTGCAACTCCAACGCACTGCCTCAGAGGGCTCCGCTCCAGCACGACGCGTCTCGACGACGACATTATCAGCAACAATAAACGATGAATAAAAACCAACCCCAAACTGCCCTATTAATTGTGAGTCTTGCTTTTGGTCTCCGGTGAGATTCTTCATGAAGTCCGCAGTTCCTGAGCGAGCGATAGTTCCCAAATTGGCAATCACCTCGTCCCTAGACATACCTATACCATTATCTGTGATAGTAATAGTCTTAGCCTCTTCATCAACCCCGATACGGATGCGCAGATCCCCATCATCTTCATAGAGCGACGGATTTTCAAGCGCTTCAAATCTAAGCTTATCGGTGGCATCCGATGCATTAGAAATTAGTTCTCTGAGAAAAATCTCTTTGTTTGAGTAAAGAGAATGGATCATGAGGTGCAATAGTTGTTTGGCTTCAGTTTGGAAGCCTAATGTCTCAGCACCGGTTTTTGCTTTAGCGGTCATTGTTGGTTTCTCTCCTAACAGTTATAAGGACGTTATTAATCGACACGTATATGTCTTTCTGTTTACAAAAATGGGGGCATAACCGGAAATTTCAAGGTGTTAGATCTTTTACGGAAGTAAAAAATGACATCGCGCAGTAGCGATCGGTTTTGAGACGTCATCCTGCCAAGCGGTGGCAGCTACATTTACCAACTTTTTACCCTGCCGGAGTACCGTGCAAGATGCATAAATCGTTTTGTAGCGACCAGGTCTCAGATAATCTAGAGAAAAATCTATGACCTTGGGTATACCAGAGACCTCTGAAGAATACAGCAGCTCAATTGACGCCGCGAGTTCAAGGAATCCCCCAATGACACCGCCATGAATAGCAGGCAGTGTTGGGTTGCCAATGTTTGAAGGCCGACGATCTAACCAATAAAGGACGCCAGATTCAGCAACTTTAGCTTGAGCTCCAATAAAACGACTGTAAGGAATCAGATCGACAATGTCCTGAGGGCTAGAAGTTGACCTAGCTAATATTAACGCAGATTGCAGTTCCTGATCGATCACTGGTCACCCGCTTGCTTAAAGTCTTTTTTACCTAAAACAAAACGTTTAAAACTTCGTCGCAGCACGTTCGGGAACGAAAGACTTTGGGCTTCCACTTTCATAAAGGTGGCAACGCAGTGAGCTATCGGATTTTCTGCGTCATCCTGCCAAGCACGACCGCGGCAAAAAACGACCGTTGAGGTATTCCGATAGACCTTGGCAGACACATAGATAGGCTTATTAGGTTCCGCCGGATGCATATAGTCAACACGGAGGTCCATCGTAGGCGTAACTGAATTACGGGTGAGTGTGGTAATCGCAGCAGAGCCACAACAAGTATCCAGAAGACTGACAATAACGCCGCCATGAATAACACCCGTTACCGGATTACCCACCAATTCTGGCTTGCACGGCAAAGTCATTTCTACCTCACCCAGATTTACCTTGGTCAATTTAAATCCAAGAGCTGCACCATGACCAGTGCGCTCCATCCCTAACTTAAGCAGAGGCTTAAATATCGCCAACTTTAAATTCACCACTACTCCTTCTTGATTAAGCCAGGCTGTCCTCAGCGACAAAATAGGTAGGATCTTCGATTACGTTGACTTCGACTAGGCTTCCCGCTTTGGTCAGCAGCGTACGGCATTCTTGACTCAGGTGAACTAAGTGAAGCGTTTTACCTGCATTCTCATAACGCTCAGCCAAGGTGTCGATCGCGTCTAATCCAGAGTGATCTGCCACTCTTGACCGGGCAAAGTCAATAATGACATCATCGTTATCCTGCTTGGGATCAAAGCGCTCTAAAAAAGACGTTACAGATCCAAAAAACAAAGGTCCTGTCACAGCATATACCGTGGATCCCTTGTGATCTTCTCTGGAATCTATACGAATGTACTTGGCATGTTCCCATGCAAACACTAGCGCTGAAACAATCACTCCAACACAAACGGCTACGGCCAAATCGGTGGCGACTGTGACACCCGAAACCAAAACCAAAATCAACGCATCACTGCGCGGGACTTTTCCAACAATCCTAAAGCTTGACCATTCAAAAGTACCAATGACAACAATGAACATCACGCCAATTAATGCGGCTAATGGAATCTGCTCAATCACCGGTGACCCAACTAATATAAATAATAGTAAAAATACGGCGGCACTAATCCCAGATAGTCTTCCTCGACCTCCCGAATTAACATTAATCATGCTTTGTCCAATCATCGCACAACCGCCCATACCACCAAAAAAGCCGGTCATGGTGTTAGCAATACCCTGACCAATACATTCTTTATTACCACGCCCACGAGTCTCTGTAATTTCGTCAATGAGACGTAACGTTAATAGTGACTCAATCAGACCAATCGCCGCGAGAATAATGGCATAAGGTAAAATTATCCATAGCGTTTCCAAGGTAAAAGGTACCTCAGGAATGTGAAAAGTTGGCAGCCCGCCACTAATCGAGGCTATATCTCCCACTACTTTGGTATTCAAATCTAGACCCATCACTAGACCGGTGACCACAGCAATAGCAACCAGCGAGGAAGGTAATGCCTTGGTAAATCTCGGTAATAAATGAATGATGAGCATTGTGACCAGTACAAGGCTTATTAGCATGTAAAGCTCTTCGCCCTTTAACCAAGCAACATCTACAATAGAGTCCTGCATAAAAGTGCCCGCTAGCCAGCCTGGCTGACCCGCGTCACCGAACTGCCCCAGTTGAGCAAGGAAGATAACAATCGCTAACCCATTAACAAACCCTAGCATCACTGGGTAAGGAACCATTCGAATAAACTTGCCAAGCTTGAATACGCCGGCTGTAATCTGCAGGAGACCCATCAGCACAACCGTCATAAATAAATACTCGACACCGTGATCGGCGACCAAAGCAACCATAACCACAGCCAACGCTCCGGTAGCGCCACTAATCATGCCCGGACGGCCGCCTATACAAGCCGTTATAAGGCCCACCATAAAGGCCGCATACAGTCCGACCAAGGGATCTACTCCTGCCACAAAGGCAAATGCTACCGCTTCTGGCACTAACGCTAGCGCGACAGTCAGACCTGAGAGTAAATCATTTTTAAAGGTTGCTACTTTACTGAACTGAAGCTCAAACATTCATTCGATCTCTTGGTAATTTATTATGACTTTACTGCAATGACACCTAATTAGTGCGGCTTCGGTTAGAGCCTCTATTAGAGTTCCCGCCCGATGGCCTGTTGCGACCTGATCCTGACGTTTCGTTCTTCCGACTGTTGGCATAGGGCGACGGCGCTTGTCCGGATGGTCTATCGCTAGCAGACTCTTTACCCTGACGTGACGATGTATCACCAGGTTGACGAGCCCTCTCTGTCTGATATCGCCCACCGCTCTTAGCTTTGTTACCTGGCTGCGGACCTTGACCAAACGTCGAACGTTCTTTGTTATTCGTCGAGTTATTGGTGTGGCGAGAATTGTTACTCACGTTAGTTTCGCTTTTTAACGGTCTACGTGGTTTGTTGGCACGAACTGGTCGATTTAAGGTAGTTGGTTTAACCAATTGATCGGGTTCAAAACCCTCTACCTCTTCCCGCGGTAACACTCTCTGTATCAGTCGTTCAATGCCAGACAGCAAGTCAACCTCATCAGCACTGACCAGTGAGATGGCCACACCTGTCTGACCTGCTCGGCCAGTTCGGCCTATACGGTGAACATAATCTTCAGACACATTGGGCAAATCAAAATTGACCACCTGAGGTAGTTGTTCAATATCTAATCCTCTAGCCGCAATATCTGTGGCAACCAAGATACGCGTCTCTCCTGCCTTAAAGTCGGCTAAAGCGCGTGTACGTGCTCCTTGGCTTTTATTACCATGGATCGCCGCGGCAACAATACCCTCAGACTCAAGATGTTTAGTTAATTTGTTAGCACCATGCTTAGTCTTGGTAAAGACCAATGCCTGACTCCAGGCCCCATCCTTGATAAGTTTGGTTAATAAGGGTGCCTTTCTCTTTTTATCCACCGTGTAAACTGATTGCGTAACTGTGGGTGCCGCCGCATTGCGTGGGGTCACTGATATTTCTACGGGATTGCGCACTAAGCCTTTAGCTAACTGACGAATATCATCACTAAACGTTGCTGAAAACAGCAGATTTTGACGACGTTTTGGCAGTAACATGATAATACGCGTGATGTCGCGGATAAAACCCATATCAAGCATACGGTCAGCTTCATCAAGAACTAAGACTTCTAAATGATCAAACTTAACCGCATTTTGACTATGCAGATCCATCAGACGACCTGGGGTAGCAACAAGAATGTCAACGCCTCGGCGCAACTTCAACATTTGGGGATTAATCTTCACACCGCCAAAGACTACAGCTGACGTAAGAGACATGTGCTTGCCATAATCTTTAACACTTTCCCCTACTTGAGCGGCCAGCTCTCTTGTCGGCGTCAGAATAAGCGCACGTGCTTGATTAGCTTGCGCTCTATGCCCCGTTGAAAGGCGCTGCAAAATTGGGAGTGTAAACCCTGCTGTTTTACCAGTGCCGGTCTGCGCAGCGGCCATAACATCTCTGCCCTCTAGTACAGCAGGGATTGCTTTTTCTTGTATGGGTGATGGTGTTTCATAGCCTTTACCGGCAATAGCTTTTAGCAAGGGCGCAGATAAGCCCAAATCAGTGAATTTCATAGTAGTGTCTTTGTGTTCGCCGCGTACCTAGGACCTGGGTACCTGCTTTTAATAGGAATTCTTGGAAGGCCCTTGAATGGCGCGTACCATACAGACTTTAACGACTAAAAGCTACTAAGTCTCTAGACATAGCAACACCGCTAACCATTGGCGATAACCCGGTAGGCTTCTATGACCCTAGGCGGTGCTTGGACCAATTCGACCAAAACACCTTCCGCACTCTGGGGAAACTCACTATTAGCCTTCGGATGCACAAAACACACATCATAACCGGCGGCACCGAGTCGAATACCCCCTGGGGTAAACCTTAGACCACGATTGGTTAACCATTCTACGGCGCCAGATAAATCATCAACCCACAAACCGACATGGTTAAGCGCAGGACTATCCACTCTTGGCTTTTTACTGACGTCCAATGGCTGCATAAGATCTACTTCTACCGCAAGGTCCCCCGCGCCAATGACACAGATATCTTCATCTACATTTTCTGATTCACTAACAAAGGTCTCTCGATATTCTAGCCCAAGCAAATCGACCCAAAAGCTGCGCAAGCGTTGCTTGTCCGGACCACCCACGGCAATCTGCTGAATACCTAACACTGAAAACGGTCGTTTACTATCCAAGATGGACTCCTATTAGATCAAAGAACTCTGTCCAGGTTACTAAGTACCAAAGCTCTCTTCAAACATATCAATAAAGCGATCTAATTGATCGCTAGGCAGATCATTTATTCCTGCCGCCGCTTCTCGACCACCACCTGACGGAAACTGACTGCAGAGCTTATTTGCGCCTTGTTTGTTGAGCAGCGGCGCCCTTACACTAACCAGATAGTCACCCGTTGGCTTTTCTGTAATTACAGCATGAGCGCGAGCGGGATGATGATTGGTAAGATCATTACTAAACACCCCACTGACCCTGCGAGCCCATGGCTGATCAGGTAGCATATAAACGGCAGTAGCAGTACTTGCGCGCAATGGCTGCAGCGATTCAACTACCGCAAAATCCTGATGATACCCAGTCTCAAGCTTATCAAAATGCTCAGGACTGTCGCTAATAAAGTCTAAAGGGTCGTCGTAATTAACCACCAATTGATACAATTCCGTTGGCGTAAAATGTAAATCATGAAGATCTGAACCGTATCCATTATAGTTCATGTAGATACCGAGCTTTTCTAGTAAACCGACCTGATCTAATGAAAAGTTACTTCTGCCAAGCATCCCGCGGGCGACTTTTTTTAGATTATCACCAAATGTACCTACAACACCCCAACCTAAACGAGCCCCTCTTAGATACTGATTAACTAACAAGCTGGTAGAAATATCTGCTGCTTCATTAATAAGCGTCATCAGTGAAGAAGATATCGGCACTTCACCTGCGGAATGATGATCCACATAAAATACATTGGCACCCTCTGCAAGCACTCTGACTAAATCTGACTTGTTTTTTGCCATCGATACGTCAAGTACAGTAATACGATCACCAGCGATGGCATCAACCTGCTTTAGTAAGGTAATGTCACGCTTAACACCGGTTATGAGCAAGGCATCACGCGGTTCGACTTGACGCAACTGAACTAACGCACAAATGCCGTCGGCATCGCCATTAAATACATCATAGTCAGCCATTAGGGTTAAGTACCCTCAATTTGATAGTAATCCATGAGAACTTTCGCTACCTCTGGGCGTGAAAATTCCTCAGGTGGCGCGATGCCGTTACTCAACATTTCGCGAACCTTGGTCCCAGATAATAATACAAAGTCATCCGCGGTGTGCCCATCGACTTCGTTCATCATAACCACACGACCAAGCTTTTTTGAAAAAGCCGTGTGATCCGCACTAAATATTTCAATATCTAGAGCACCCTCGGGCACTCGCTGTGAAAATATCTCTTGGGCTTCAAAGGCTCCATAGTAGTCACCAACACCAGCATGGTCCCTACCCACAATGAGGTGAGTGGCACCCATGTTCTGCCTAAAAATAGCATGTAAAATGGCTTCACGTGGACCTGCATAAAGCATATCAAAGCCGTACCCGGTCACCATCACTGAATTTTCCGGGAAGTATCGATCAACCATTACTCGAATACAGTCGTCTCTGACCGATGCTGGAATATCGCCCTGTTTGAGCTTACCTAGTAACATATGAACCACTAGCCCATCCGCACCAAGGCGCTCCATGGCCATGTGGCAAAGCTCTTCGTGAGCACGATGCATGGGGTTTCTAGTCTGGAATGCAACGACTTTTTGCCATCCTCGTTGCTCGATTTCACTACGTATCTGTGCGGCTGTACGAAAAGTATCCGGAAAATCTGCCTGAAAGTAACTTAGACTCAGTACCTGTACTTCGCCCGAAATCAGATAGTTACCAAGGGTATTAAAAGTAGCTACCCCTGGATGGCTAGAATCATTAGTGCCAAATATTTCTCCAGACATGACCCGCAATTGTTCATCTGAGACCCTTTCAATGGCTGTAACATCCATGATTGCTAAGACAGGATGGCCATCAACGTTCGGATCCAATAATGCAATTCTAGAGCCTGGTTCAAACGATGGTTTCTGATTGACCAAATTAATCACAGGCACAGGCCAAAATAGTCCATCACTAGTGTAGAGGCTCTCACAAACGCCCATAGCATCGGAAAGATTCATAAACCCTTTGAGAGGATTAAAGTACCCTGCTCCCAGCATCACTAAATTTGCTGCTGCTGCCGAATTGATGCGCAACGTTGGCAGATTCAAGGCATCTATAAGAGCCTGATTTCGATCAGTATCACTAGCAATGAAAAGACCATTGAGAGAGTCTGAGCCATGAGGTTTAATCAAAAAGTAGTCTCCAAACAGTTATCGTCACGCAATATCACCTAAAATTGTCCAAGCTCATGGCGTTATGAGAGTAAATTATGGTCTTCGAGATATTTAATGATGATCTTGACCTCATCACTCAAGCTCATTTTATCAGACACTAAATGCAGCTCCGGATGGTCTGGCGCTTCATAGGGGTCATCAATACCAGTAAAGTTTTTAATCTCTCCGGCGCGGGCTTTTTTATAAAGGCCCTTGGGGTCACGCTTTTCGGCAGACGCTAGATCGCAGTCGACAAATATTTCTACAAACGCTAAGCCCATTTCTTGATGAATACGGCGCACTTGATTTCGATCTTCTCTGTAAGGACTTATAAAGCTGGCCAGCGTGATAACACCAGCCTCATTGAAAAGCTTTGCAATTTCACCGACACGCCTTATGTTCTCCGCGCGATCAGCTCCGGAAAAACCTAAATTCTTATTAATCCCCAATCTTACATTGTCGCCATCAAGTCGGTAGCTCAACTTATTTTGGCTCATTAGCGCACTTTCAAGCGCGACAGCAATAGTACTCTTACCACTGCCTGATAAACCAGTAAACCAGAGTGTGGAGCCACTTTGACCGAGCAAAGCTCTGCGGTCAGCACTGGATACATCACCCTCATGTCTCGTTACGTTAGTTGCTTTTTGATTAACCATTTAAGAGGTCCGAAGCTGCTATTAAATCGAAGGCATCATCATAGAGCGATTCAGGGTATTTTTACAAATAATGAAATACGGTAATGTTATAAAAACTGTTTATACAAGGAAAAACATGCTTTCTAATGATCTTGCCAGATATCATCGTCAATTTTTTAAAACCTTAGCGTGTAGATAGTTAATAAGAACGGTCGCAAATCAAATCTACTCAAGTCTCAATTATCCAGCGACTGGGTATTCGATATTTAATCGCTGCTTTTTCACTCTAAAACCAACGTTGAGAAGCATTGCGTTATAACATTAAAACACTTTTAATAGATTCATAAGACTAATCCAGTCCTAGCCCATCAAAGGAATCACTCTAACCATGCAAGCGCTGTCTAATTTAAAAATTCTTGATTTCACAACACTGGTCCCCGGACCCTTTGCAACAATGATGCTTGCTGATCTAGGTGCGGATGTGCTTCGCGTAGAATCGCCCACCAGACCTGACATGATTCGAGCCATGGGACCATTTAGCGATGGAACGTCCACTACTCATGCAGTCTTAAATCGCAGTAAGCGCTCAATTGGGTTGGACTTAAAAAATCCCTCGGCTGTTGAGATGGTCAAGAAGCTAGTCGCTAGCTATGACATTATTATTGAGCAGTTCAGGCCTGGTGTTATGGATCGACTCGGTGTGGGCTTTGAAACACTTCGGGAAATTAATCCAAAACTTATTTACTGCTCAATCACCGGTTACGGGCAAACTGGACCAAATCGGGACAGAGCTGGTCATGACAACAACTATCTTTCGCTGTCTGGCCTGAACGGATACAGTGGCCGAGATGGTATTCGAACACCCATTATGGGGGTCCCCCTTGCAGACCTCGCAGGTGGGTCTTTGCATTCTGTGGTGGGTATTCTGGCCGCAGTCAACCAAAGAACTCAAACAGGGATTGGGCAGCATATTGACATTAGCATGACCGACGCAATATTCGGCATGAACAGTATGTTCGGATCCAATTTTCTGGCCGGGAATGAAGAACCAAAGCCAGGAACAACTACCCTAAATGGAGGTACTTTTTACGACTATTACCTAACAGCTGATGGTCGAAATCTATCTATTGGAAGTCTTGAACCACAATTTTTTAGTCAACTATGCGTCACACTGGGTCTTGAAAGTTTTATCGGGCTCGGCAGTCAGCAAAACGCGGAAAGCCAACACAAATTCAAGCAACTTTTAGAAGCGACTATTGTCACGAAAAGTCTTGCCGAGTGGGTGGAAATATTTAAGGACAAAGATGCCTGCGTAGAACCCGTGCTGACTCTTGCAGAGGCCTGCGAGAGCGATCATATCCAGCAGAGAGATCTCATTGTTACCGTCGACACCTATAGCGGATCGACTCAGAATCAAATCGGTAGAGCCATTAAAATGTCAGATTCACTCCCAAAATATGGCCTATGCGGTGCGCCCTTGGGTCATCACAACCAAAATATTATGGAAGAGTTGGGTATGAGTGAGCAGGAAAAAGAGGACGCTAACGATTCAGGCATGTTTGGTTAGCCTGAGTCTGCAGCTGGATATGGGGTTCGAGGTAAGATAACGTCTAGCACAAACGCTTCACCGTGTGATAACGGCTTTAACGACTGAGGCAACTACCAAGTAAGTGTCATCGCTCTAAAAATTAGCACCAAAAATAAATTTTTAGCGATGACACCCACTGGACTAGTCTTTTTGCGCTATTGCCCCATCAAGAGCAGTCCTTCGTGTGTCTAGCGCAAGATATGGATTTTGCTCTTGAATAGCACCGGGATGTACAACGGAAATTGTGATTTGGCTGCTATTACCACCACCAGTCAATACACCAAACCTTCCACCTCGACGAAGAATTTCAATGGTCGCATGGCGCCCTTCCTTGGTATAGACAAGAATTATTTCCTCTGCAACGGTAGACGAAACCAAATCCCAACCTGATCCCTGGGTAGAGTTACCGTAAAAAATTAAGTTTTCCGCAGGGCTTAACTCAGACTCCATAACGATACGTCCGGCGATTCCGGTACCGGTGCCAAGTATAACGGTAGGTAGTTTTTGAATATCCGCATCGCTCGGAAGCGGAAAGTCAGCGAGTAAGTAGTTAATAATTCTTCTGGACTCTTCTTGATAGACATCACCAACAAGCCCGCAACCAGATAAGACAACTGTAAGGATAAGTGCGCTAAAGAGTTTAGTATGCTTTAACATTGAGTGACTCCACAAAGATTATTTCTCTACCACAAACTAAAAGCGCTAAGGCCATTCATTAGTGAGCAGAAATCATTCGCTTGCGCATTAATTTAATCATTACAAGCTAAACATTAGCGCTTAATGCCCAATTGGAGGAGTATCTATCCATTAACCCTATGTAGGAGTTACTCGTGCTCGTCTGTAGGGCTCTTCCGTTTACACGAAAGAGCCCTATCACCGAAGTCCTAGGCTTAAGATCTCAAATCTCTCATTTAGTCACACGAATGAGATACCTGTCATGTGGGCACTAAAAATTCTCACCCTTTTGTGCTAAATCAACAAGGTATTGACTCGGAATCCAAAAGTCATCTCCTGTCGTCTGATGATAGTGGTTTAGCCTCTCTAGCACCTTATCTAGGCCTAGGCTATTAGCATAGTGCATGGGTCCACCACGATAGATTGGCCAGCCGTAACCATAGACGTACACTACATCGATATCACTGGCACGCATAGCGATGCCCTCGTCTAAAAGCTTCGCTCCTTCATTGACCATAGGGAGTATGCATCGATCAAGTATTTCTTGATCCGAGATCTCACGCTGGGCAATACCGGACACCTGAGCATGATCCTTAACTAAGTCAGCCACAAGCGTTGAAGGCGATGGCCTACGTTTGTCATCATAGTCATAAAACCCTGCACTGGTTTTTTGACCAAAGCGTCCCAACTCACACAGTCTATCTTTAACATTCTCGCTTTTTGAAGTGGCACTGTCCCAGCCAAGATCAAGGCCGGCTAAATCAGCCATCTGAAAGGCACCCATCGGGAAACCAAAATCAAATAACACTTTATCAACCTTACCCACAGCAGCTCCCTCAAGAGCTACCATGCTGGCTTGATACTGGCGGGTATAAAGTATGCGGTTACCTACGAAGCCTGGGCATACACCTACTAATGCGGCGACCTTTTTAATTCTCTTGGCGAACGCCATACAGGTTTTTATGACCGGATCTGCGGTTTTTTCTCCACGTACGATCTCAAGTAGCTTCATAACATTAGCGGGAGAGAAAAAGTGCAACCCAATAATAGATTCAGGACGACTAGTGACGTTAGCTATCTCATTAAGGTCCAGTGCAGACGTATTTGAGGCAAGAATGGCGTCTGACTTAGCAATCGTGTCTAGACGAGTAAATATATCTTTTTTAACCGCCATATTTTCAAAAACAGCTTCGATGATAAGATCGCAGTCAGCTAGAGCCTCTAACTCAAGGGCACCAGTGATTAACCCGCATCTGATTTCAACATCCTCGGCGCGGAGTCGACCCTTACTGGCTGTATTCTCATAATTCTTACGAATAGTTGCCAATCCACGATCCAGCGCTGCTTGAGTTGTCTCAACAATCGTTACAGGAATGCCTACGTTCGCCATATTCATAGCGATACCACCCCCCATTAGACCCCCACCAATCACACCCACCGTATTGATCGGTAGTTCAGCGGTATCTTTATCGATGCCAATGACTTTGGATGCCTGACGCTCCGCAAAAAAGAAATATTGCTGCGCCTTAGATTGAGGGCCCGCCATCAATTCTCTAAACAATTTACCTTCAGTTATTATTCCGTCATCAAAAGGCTGAGAAACGGCTGCTTCAACGCATCGAATGTTGTATTCAGGCGCAAGAAAACCGCGAGTTTTACGAGCAATCATTTTTCGTACTGTTGCAAATACTTCCGGATTAGCGGCGGCGCTCTGTAACTTTTCTTGATTATCTCGCACGCGCGGGTGCCGGGTATCCAAAACAGCTTTACTCACGGCAAACGCAACCGCTTCACCGCGCAAGTCTTCTCCAACCACCTTGTCGATCAAACCTGTCTCTAGAGCTTCGGCAGCACTAATAGGAACACCTGAGGTAACCATTGACAACGCTTTTTCTACGCCAACAACTCTCGGTAATCTTTGCGTCCCGCCAGCGCCAGGAAGAAGTCCAAGATGCACTTCAGGCAACCCAAACTTTGCACCGGCTACTGCGACTCTGTAGTTACAACAGAGCGTTGTTTCCAGACCGCCGCCCAACGCAGTCCCATGAACCGCTGCCACTACTGGCTTGGTGGACTCATCTAACAATGAGAGCACAGCTTGGAGATGAGGCTCTTTGGGGGCACTACCGAACTCACTAATATCCGCTCCGGCTATAAAGGTTCGTCCCTCACAAAAAATGACCATACCGACAACCGAGTCATCATCTAACGCTTTTTTAACGCCTTTATAAATACCTTCGCGAACAGCATGACTCAACGCATTAACCGGTGGATTATTAATCGTAATTACTGCAATACCTTGGTCAATGTCAAAATCTACTCTATCGGTCATTGCTACCATTTAACTTTCTCCTTGAGATGTGTTTTCAATAGATGGAATACTAATTCAATGTCCACTCGGACTCCATAGTCCAAGCAGAACTCTTTTATTAAGGCTATTTAGCCAATAAGTTCTGAATCTCTCTGGCCACAAGCCATAGCCGATCTTGACCCCAAAGGGCCAGTACAGGTTTTTTATCACTATCTAGCAGCCGAAAACTGGGCGCGCCCCATAATCCACTATCGTACATGGCTAAACGGTTATCTTCTAATGCTTGCTGCCATCCATCTTGCCCGACAAGCGGTTTAGCGTCCATCCAGTCTAAGCCGGCATTCTCGACCACAGACTTTAGACCTCGCTCCGTATTAGTATTAACTCCGTCAACAAATGCCGCGCGCAGAAAGCTAGACAGCAACTGATTGCCCTTACCCAAGCTACAAGCCCAAGGATACAGTGAGTAACAACGTCGTACCGGTTCACCTATAGGGTCATAAAACCTTCTATATGGAACACTTGCTGCTCTAGCTTCTCTTGCGGTATCAGTAAATATATAAATACCCTTTTCACTGGTGGCAGGAACTCCGCGCATTACCATGGGCAGGATTGGACGAACATGCAGAGTAACGCCGGTATCTTTTGCTAATGCTATCGCACGATCAAAGGCAATAGACGTATAAGGGCTACGTAGGGATGCAAATACTTCTAAGGTCAAACTACCATTATCACGAACATCACCCGATGTTATCTCTTGTCTTGGCGCGATTAAGGGCATCTGCACTTGCTTGTCACCACCGAGCTCAGAAAGACGATTCTCTAGATGATACAGACGGTCTACGCCCCAATACCACTCTCCGGCATAATAGAACATAGCACCAGAATAATGCTTTAGATCCCCCCGTCTGGCATTACCCGCCTCTATTTTTGCCTTCAGGTCTAATTCGGAGGCACGACCAAGCGCCGCTGCCAAACTATCTAAGGCACTATCATTCGAAGACCATAAGGCGTCACCAATCTGTTTGGTGTGACTAACAAAACCTTGTCCATCCAGAGCAGCGTAAATTGATGCGGCCAAATTAATACTAATTTGACTCGGCACCGGAAGATTTTCGGGAAAGCTCAGACCATAATGAGGCGCTATTTTTGATGAATCATAGCGAGACAACTCTACCAATAATTCGGGTTCTACGGCATTCGCTCCCAAAGGCCCACTGACTAAATGGCACTCCAACTCAATATCATATTTTTCAGTCAGAGCCTTAAGCGCCTGAGCCGCAAGATGACTATAGCCATCGTCGACCTGATGGAAATATTCAACAACATGCTTCGCTCCCCGCTTAATACGACCAAGCTCCTGCTTACGTCGCTTTTGCTTTAGTTTCTCAGGATCGATCATGCTGGTCATAAATTTTGATGCAATCCAACGTCTCAGCCGACTGGGGTCCATAGTCGCAGCCCCACCCTGCTCTTTAAATTGATCACTCATTGCTCTATTCCTCTGAACAGTTGTGGATAGTTAGATCAGTAAGGCCTCACAACCAGTGCCCGCAAGTAGCTTATTAACACTCTCTTGATCACTCTGACTTAACACCTTAAATTCACCCTTAATCCATTCAAGGCATTTACCCTGATAGGCAAAAGTCTGCTGACTCCACAAACTACCGTCAATATCAGCTTCCCATATCTTATCGCCTCGATTAAGTGCTGCGGCATTCGCTAACAGAGCCGGCACATAGACCCTGCCAACCTCATTGAGTAGTGAAGTTAAGCTTGCCGGTATCTCCTCAACGGAGGTCCAGTCATTGCCTGCTGTCTCAAGTCCGCATTGGTCTTCCATTAGTCCCGTCCAAGCCACCACCCTGGGTGCCAAAGCATGAGCAATCTTACGTGAGCTAGGATCAAATCCTACTAATTGAGTTAACTGCCCATAGATAGCAAAGTCGCAGGCACTGGGGCGACGACCTAGGATAAAAGGCTGAGTTTCTAAAAGGGATTCAAGCGCCACCAAAAACCGTCGATAACTCGCATCGATCAAGGGTGCAGTCACATCATTGGAGCCCACAACATGAAGACGGCCTACTTGTTTATTGGTTATCCATGGCTTGAACTGCTTGTATGTGTCAACAGGCATATCCGTCTTATGAAAAAACGGCAGCAGTGTCCCAGCATTATCGGCATCCTCATCAAGAGCCCAGCGATAATGGAACATATACTTGGTACACCACTCATCGGCAAAGTCCTCCAATAAGTAATCAATAAATGCCATCACAGGATTAGCTGGAATTACTTGTCGATGAGAAAATTCGGCATCAAGCCTGCGAATAATGGGGGTGGAATCACACACCGCCTGCAATTCTCCAGACGTATCTGGCATTAGGCATGTTGGGAGCAACGGAACTTTAGGTAATGGTATCCCCATCTCCGCTAAAACACTCCCTGGATCACCCCATATAATTCGATAGTCGATATGGCGATAGCGCAACAAGGCGGTCATTTTTCGGGTATAGGGCGACGGTGGAACACCAATTAAAACAAGAGGCTTAACATCAGGCATTGGGGCATATTCCTTTTTGGTCGTAAACACGCATAACTGACCAATATATTGACATACCTACTGCCATCATGACACCCTTTGTTTTTTGATCGATGCAAGGTATCTCTATGACAATCAGTAAACGTTTTATCATTCTGAGCGTAATCGCTCTTATCGCTGTGGGTATTTATGCTAACCAGACTTTGATAATGCGACAACTTTTACCCACTGCCGCTACGCGCGTCATACAATTCGATGTAATCAGTGACCTTGGTGAGGGTCTACATGTGGCTCTTTGTGGCGCAGGTGGCCCCATGCCAAGCGATAATAGGTCTGGGCCTTGCGTTGCCGTGATTGCAAACTCTAAAATGTTCATCATAGATGTTGGCGTTGGTGGATCTTCCAATTTGGCTCGAATGGGCCTAAATAGAGGCGCTATCGAGGGCGTCTTTCTTACCCACTTTCATTCTGATCATATTGGTGGTTTGGGAGAGTTAGCCATGAATCGTTGGGTGGCAGGCTCACATACGAGCCCTCTAACCGTGCACGGGCCAAGCGGCGTATCAGAGGTCGTTGCAGGGTTTAACCAAGCTTACGCACAAGATTCAGTGCATCGTTTTGACCATCATGGCAACTCCGTAGCAAATCTCAGCGGCTCAGGATTGGTTGCAAGTAGCCATCAGGTCCCTGAACTGGGCCAAAAGACAATGGTTTATGACAAAAGCGGCTTAACGGTGGAGATGTTTGCAGTAGACCACCAACCCATATCACCCGCTGTGGGTTATTTATTTACCTTTAAAGGACGAACAGTGTTGATTTCAGGAGATACCACAAAAAGTGCAAATATTGAGCTTTTTTCGAAACAAGTCGATCTACTGGTGCATGAAGCATTATCTAATGAGCTGCTATCCGTAATGAGCCAATCCGCAGAACGAGCTGGCAATTCCCCGCTTAGTAAGATTTTTCATGATGTTCTTGATTACCATACTAGCCCGACAGAAGTGGCTGAAATTGCACGAGATGCGGATGTTGGACATCTACTTTACTACCATATAGTGCCGCCTCTTGACATACCGGGACTTGAGGCCATCTGGCTAGATGGGGTTGATGATATTTTTACGAAATATACGCTAGGGGTGGATGGGACATTGTTTACATTACCGGAAAACTCTACAGATATAGTTAAAGTCAATTCTAGGATATAATTATATCCTGTTGGTTTAAAAGGTTAAATAGGCTTTACAAAAGATCTTCTACGCACTTTTGTTAATTGTTTAAATAGGCCAAACATGACAGAATGAACACAGCAGATTTTAACAATTGATGTTAAATAACTCGACGTAAAGGCTTACACAATGACACAACCTCAGGACATTAAACCTATTACTCAGGACAAGCCTGACGGTCGACTGCTACGCAGCGAACGAAGTCGTCAGCTAATCATTACCGCCATTATTGAGTTAATCGATGAGGGGCACCTAATCCCTACTGCACAGCAGGTAGCGCATCGCGCTGATGTTGGAATTCGTTCGGTATTCAGGCATTTTGATGACATGGACAGCATCTTCGAAACCGCCAATGAAATCATACTTAAAGATACACGACCCTTATTTGAGGGCGGCGATCGCTCGGGTGATCTAGATACTAGGGTTTTACATGCAATAGACAAGCTCACTGGCGGCTACAGATCAGTCAAAAACTTTATGCTGTCAGGTAGAATCCGTCGATGGAACACGCCAATCATCCAAAAAAATTACACACTTAACCAAAAACGTTTGCAAAAAGAGTTAGAAAGTTGGGTACCTGAAATCTGTGATTTAGCAGAATGCGATCGACAATGCGCCTATGCGCTGGCCTCATTCGACTTTTGGTTACGCCTACATGAGGATCAGCAGGTCTCTCAAACAGACTGCGTTAAGCTTATTTCCCGACAAATACGTCAGCTATTTACGTAAGGAAGCAATCTCGCTACTGTCATAACCTGACCCATTCAGTTTAGTGACCAGTGATTCTCAAACAACCCCGCACCCTCTTATGCTAGTGTGATATAAACCATAATGTATGCGAAGCACCAAACTGGAAAGACCCTAGGAGGCCATAGTGAAAAATAAAGTTGCACTCATTATCGGTGCCGGTGACGCCATTGGCAGTGCTATAGCGCGCAAGTTTGCAATGCGTGGCCTTACGATCTGTGCCACGCGACGCAACGAGGATAAGCTTAAGCCTTTAATTGAGGAGATCTCTGCGGCCGGAGGCAAAGCCTTTGGATTTGGGTGCGACGCCCGCAAAGAAGATGCTACAGAAGCTCTGTTCAAAAACATTGAAGATAATATCGGTGAAATTGATGTTGTTGTGTTTAACGTAGGCGCTAATGTTCCAATGGGAATCCTAGAAACTGATAGCCGTAAATTTTTCAAGATTTGGGAAATGGCCTGTTTTGCAGGATTTTTAAATGGCCGCGAGGCTGCTCGCTATATGGCCACGAGAAATCGAGGCACCATTCTGTTCACCGGCGCAACAGCCAGTGTTCGTGGCTCAGCGGGATTTGCTGCTTTCGCCAGTGCTAAGCACGGCTTGCGCGCTCTAGCGCAAAGTATGGCTCGAGAACTTGGTCCTAAAAATATCCATGTGGCCCACATCGTAATAGATGCGGCTGTTGATACTCAGTGGGTTAAAGACAATGTGCCAATCTATGAGCAACGAAAAGCGGTAGACGGTATCGTTAAGCCGGATGACTTAGCCACCAATTACGTAACACTCTATGACCAACCACGTAATGCTTGGACCTTTGAACTCGACGTCCGTCCTTGGGACGAAAAATGGTAGGAAAACACTATGACCAAAACAATAGAATTTTACTTTGATGTGGGAAGCCCCACAGCCTATTTAGCGTACAAACGATTACAGCAGTTACAGCAACAATATAACTGCTCAATTGACTATCGCCCTGTTCTTTTAGGTGGTTTATTCAAAGCATCTGGAAATAGCTCACCGGTAATGGTTCCTGCGAAGGGACGCTACATGATGATGGATGATCTGCCTCGATTCGCTAAGCTATATGACGTTCCCCTCAACAATAACCCTTACTTCCCCATCAATACACTAAATCTCATGAGAGGCGCTGTGGCGGCGTTAGACGGCGATTATTTTAATACCTACATTAGCGCGGTTTTTAATGCTATTTGGGTCGACAGCAAAAATATGGGTGATATGGAGACGGTTATTGAAGTACTCTCCACTGCTGGCTTAAACGCACCATCAATCTTAGAGTCCACACAGGACGCGGATATAAAAGCAAAGCTCATTACTAACACCGAGGCTGCTGTTAAAAGGGGCTTATTTGGCGCGCCGACGATGTTTGTTGATGAAGAAATGTTTTTTGGGCAAGACAGACTGCAATTTGTCGAGATGGCCCTGCAGACAAAATAATAACAAAAGCTTGAAGCTCTAAAAATATAATAAATCAGTCTGTAAAGGAAACTCGCATGCGAATAATCTCTCTGCTTGCATTAGCATTTGTATTTAGTGCTAACGCTACCGAACTACCTCGAATTGTCAATCAACAATCAATTGTTGAGCCGGCGGGCGAATGGTTGAGCTATGGGCGAACCTACAAAGAGCAGCGCTTCAGCCCTCTAAATAAAATAAACCGCGATAATGTTAGCGAGCTGGATTTAGCGTGGTCTTTTAAATTTGATACTGCGCGGGGTATGGAAGCGACACCACTTATCCACAACGGTGTTATTTATGTCAGCACGGGTTGGAGTCACGTTCACGCGTTGGACGCTAGAACAGGCGAAGAGTTATGGCATTACGACGCTAAAGTCCCCAAAGCCCAGCTAGCCAAGACATGCTGCGGTCCGGTCAACCGCGGCGTCGCCATATGGCAAGATAATGCTGATGCACCACTACAAGTGCTCTTTGGTGCTCTAGATGGCCGATTGATTGCTCTGGACGCTGCGACTGGTGAAGAAAACTGGTCTATTCAAAGTACGCCAACAGATGGCAACTACAGTGTTACAGGCGCCCCAAGGATCGTAAAGGGTATGGTCATCATCGGTAATGGTGGTGCTGAGCTAGGCGTGCGCGGGTACGTTAGTGCTTATGACGTTAACACCGGTGAAATGAACTGGCGTTTCTATACTGTTCCCGGTGATCGCAACCAACCACAAGAGAGCCCTGCCCTAGAAGCGGCTCTAGAAACGTGGAGCGGTGACGAATGGTACACGCTCGGCGGTGGGGGCGGAACTGCATGGGACTCTCTGGTCTATGACCCCACGTTAGATTTGCTGTACATCGGCACTGGCAATGGCTCTCCGTGGAATCGCGATCTGCGCAGTCCTGGCGGCGGAGATAACCTATATTTAAGCTCGATCGTCGCTTTGCGGCCCGATACTGGCGAATATGTCTGGCATTATCAGGTTACCCCTGCTGATAACTGGGACTACACAGCAACGCAGCAGTTAGTGCTAGCCGAATTAGAGATCAATGGGCAAGCGCGCTCAGTCATTATGCAAGCGCCAAAGAATGGCTTTTTTTATGTGCTTGATCGCAAAACTGGAGAGCTATTGTCTGCTGACAAGTTCAGCAAGGCTACATGGGCAACTCACGTTGATATGGACACGGGGAGACCTGTAGAGAGTAAGTTTGCTGACTATCAAAAAAATGGTGGTAGTTATATATGGCCTTCTCCCTATGGCGCACACAATTGGCAGCCCATGTCGTTTAGCGCAAAAACTGGCTTAATGTATATTCCTGTGCAAAGCATTCCCGCCTACTTTAGTGCGGAAAAAGAGGTTATGTATCGAGTCAATCGATGGAACACTGGCGTCGACTTGAACACTAATCGAGACCCAAAAAGCTGGGTAGCGGGAAGAGCATCCATGGATGCCCTTATTTTTGGAGAGTTAGTAGCCTGGGATCCTATCAAAAAACAACGAGCCTGGCAGGTACGCCACGCCAAGCCCTCCAATGGTGGTATTTTAAGTACTGCTGGCGATTTGGTCTTTCAGGGTACCTGGGATGGCACATTTGCAGCCTATGACGCCTATGACGGCGAAAAGCTATGGCAGTACAAGTCTGATAGCGCGGTCCTTGCAGGACCAATGACATTTGAGCTTGATGGCGAGCAGTATGTTGCCGTTGCCCAGGGTAGTGGTGGAACCGTCATGATTACTGTTGGCGATGAACTTCAACGCAATAAAACCAACCAAAACAAATTACTAGTGTTTAAAAAAGGACAGTTTAATCAAACTAATCAATTGGCGAGTGAAGAATTAACCACCATACGAGCGCTGGGCCATTCCGCCAACACTGATCCTGACTTGATCAAACTGGGAGAATCAATCTACCACAATAACTGCGGCTCCTGTCATGGCATCAATGCCTTGAGTAACTATGTAGTTCCTAACCTTCGTTATATGAGTGAGCAAACTCACAATGACTTCGCCTCAATCGTTATTGGGGGAACCCGCACTCACAAGGGTATGATCGGTTTTTATGAGACACTCGGAGTAGACGAGGTCGATGCGATACATGCCTATCTGGATGACAAACAGCAGAACTTATCTGACCGACTCGAGCTTACTTTTTTACAAAAAATAGAGTATTGGTTTAACTTCTGGATGGCCAAGTTGGGGGCAATGTTCCCACAACTGCTAAATGCGACTCGCGACTTCATTATGTAAAGGCACAAAAAAACCTGACTGGCGCCATCTGCTAGTCAGGTTTTTTTTAACGCACTAGCGTTCTAAAGCATCAATTCACCACTTTTAGCATGTTGCCTGACTATCTCGGGGCAAGTAAAACGCTCACCATAAGCCTCTGCAAGCGCATCGCAACGAGCCGCGAACTTATCAAAACCATAGGTGTTAACGTACTGAATTAAGCCACCAGTATGCGCAGGTGCGCCAATGCCCATGATCGAGCCAATATTGCCATCTGCAACGGACCTCAAGACCCCTGTTTCGAGACACTTAAGAGCCTCAATCACCTGACGGAACATCAAGCGATCCTTAATATCCTCATCAGCGACAAAGGTATCTTCGTTGTAATAAAGGTCATACAAACCGGGCCAGATATTCTTTGATCCATCAGCATGGTACTCATAGTACCCGCCACCATGATGACGACCTCCACGGCCATTATCGGTAATCATGTCCTTGATCACTCGTCGCGTTACATCACCGTTGGTCCACTTATCTTCAACACCCATGGCAGCCCATGTCTCACCGGCTTTACGTGTCAACTCCAAACTAGTCTCATCGCCTACCTGCAATGGCCCTACGGGCATACCAATAGCCCTACCCAAGGTGTCAATTTTGACCGGATGAACACCTTCGGTTAACAGCTGTAAGCCCTCGTCTAGGTAAGTACCGAAGGTTCTAGAGGTAAAGAACCCAAGGGAGTCATTCACGACAATCGGGGTTTTACGTATCTGCTGAGTGAAATCAAATGCCTTAGCCAACGCCTCATCACTAGTTTTATCACCCACAATGATTTCAACCAGCGGCATTTTATCCACTGGAGAGAAAAAGTGGATGCCCACAAAATTTTCAGGCTTGCTAGCGGCTAACGATAACTCAGTAATAGGTAGTGTCGAAGTATTCGACCCCCAGAAGCCGTCTTCGGACAAATATTGCTCGGTATTGGCGATAATCTTATTCTTCAGTTCGATATTTTCAAACACCGCTTCAATAATCAAATCACAACCGCGCAGATCTTCGTTATTCGCGGTGGGCGTAATCAGTCCTAATAAAGTATCCGCCTGTGACTGGAACATCTTCCCTCGTTTGACGGCTTTATTGACTAGAGCCTCAGAGTAGGCCTTACCCTTGTCCGCAGCTTCTTGAGTCATATCCTTCAATATGACCTCAATACCTACCTTTGCAGCGACATAAGCAATACCCTGCCCCATCATGCCTGCACCCAAAACGCCAAGCTTGCGCGTGGGATTCTTCTCAATTCCTTTGGGACGGCTGGCCCCGGCATTGATTTTGCTAAGTTGAAAGAAGAATGCCGTAATCATGTTCTTAGCCACAGGGCCCGTTACAACTTTAATGAACTCACGTCCTTCTACGCGCAGCATTGTGTCTATATCTATAACCGTCGACTGGAACGC